>Ga0207789_1000090_pt1 | contig 83928 bp, 72 predicted proteins | sample HigsolmetaGSP12D_FD_184840 | JGI IMG/M metagenome (GOLD analysis project Ga0207789, IMG submission 184840) | High solid enriched microbial communities from the Joint BioEnergy Institute, USA - SP1-2-D (SPAdes) | ecosystem: Engineered > Bioreactor > SSF (Solid state fermentation) > Aerobic >...
ACCCACGTGTTACTCACCCGTCCGCCGCTAACCAACAAAAAGCAAGCTTCTTATTGGTTCGCTCGACTTGCATGTATTAGGCACGCCGCCAGCGTTCGTCCTGAGCCAGGATCAAACTCTCCAAAAAGTGTTTGATAAGCTCAAAATTAAAACTGACTTAAATGGTTTTTTTAAACGCTTTGTCTTGTTCAGTTTTCAAGATTCAATTAAGCAGCTATATTATTATACATTTGATATTTATGTTTGTCAACTATTATTTATTTTTATAATAATATTTATTTCTGCTTTTAAAAGTGACTTTTAAATATTAACACCTAAATTCATTAGTGTCAATACTATTTTTAAAATCATTTTAACCCTTACTAATCCGATAAAATCAAAATAACAAGAAACATCCGATTCTTGGCATCTTTAAACTCCTAATAATTAAGTGACAAACGATTCTCTAATAAAAAAATGCGAAGGAGATGGTTAGTTATTTAAAATTTAAAATTTCCTTTATTGAAATATCATTTTTCTCATTAAGTTGAATGACTTCATTACTCTCAACTAATTGAATTACAGGTCTTGTTGGATAACGATGATCAATAAATAATATTTTACCAATTTGATTAGTAGATAATTTAACAAGCATATTAATTGATAATTGTATTAGGCAATTTGTTAACGCCTGTAAAGCGGTTACATCTAGTTTACCAAACATTTCTCTTGTCATTATTTCAATTGCTCTAAAAGGAGAAACTTTTGATTTATAAATGCGGTTACAAATTAAAGCATGGTATACATCTGCTGCTGCTATTATTTTTGCATAAATGTGAATATCCTTCCCTTTTTCTTTTAAGGGATAACCACTTCCATCAATTCTTTCATGATGCTTTAAAACCGCTAACTTTGCATTTGTACTTAAAGAAGGTATATTTTGAAGCATTTTATAACTATATGTTGGATGAAGTTTAATTTCTCTTTGATCATCATTATTTATCATATTTTGATTTAATATCCCCGGATTTACCTTTGCCATTCCACAATCACATAAAGACCCTGCTAATGTAATTTGAAAACATTCTCCACGGTTCATATTTAATCTTTTTGCTAAATACCCAGATATCAATCCAACTGATATGGCATGATGATAAATATAATCTTGCACATTTTCTATATAATTTTGTAGAAACAAAACATGAATAGGTTCTTTTTCTAATTGCTCAAAAAGGGGAATCATCAATCTCCTTATAATACTAATATTCACTGTGCCTCCGGATTGCCAACGTTGAAATTCTTTTTTATACTCTTTAGCGACTTTTTGATAATGTTGTTGAAAACGCAACAATTGTTTATCATTTTGAATAGACTCAGATATATGACCAATTTGTTGGTTTTCTTCCTTTTTCTTCTTTAATTTTCTATTGCTGTCTATCTTTTCTACCTCTACTTCTGTGACTGCAAATGCATTTAAAACATCGATAATTTCATTTGTAATTATTGTATTTCTCGGGACAATCGGGTTTTTCGTTAAACCGTTAACATTTTCAATTAGTCGAAAACCTGCTTCTGCATTTAATTGAGAAACTCGCATTTTCATTTATTCTTCATCCTTTATTAAGTTATAAAATTGTACAATGCATTCTATTATTAATAATCGGCTTTTTTCTTTCATTCTTTATAATAGACAAATGTTTTTATATTTCTTTTATAAATCTACAATTTTTTCTTGGTAAACTGGATTTCACCCTGAATTAGGAAAATTGTCCTAAAACCCCGATATCTCAACACTTTCTATGAAACGAGTAGTCTAGACAAAGGAAAATTGTTATAAAACAGAAGAACAGTCTTAGGACAAAAAAGGTGAAATGTTTAATTTTAAATCTCAAGAAAAATAGAACCCCGGGTAAAAAAACTTGGTCGTCCGTGCATTTAGACAACCAAAGAGCCGTAGTTCAGCGAAAAAACATTTTCGCTTGCGAGAAGTCTCTCTCGTTCACCGAAAAAATATAAAGGTGTATTCCCGCGGTGCTTTTCTTGTGCATTTATGCGTTAGGAAAAAAGAAATTGAAAAATTTATACTTTCTAATTAGTTAAAAAAAGACAGCCCCAACAAGAAGGGCTGCCTCATTTTTTCCATACGTACTGATCATAGATTTATAAAAAGCCAATAACCATACAATTTTTCTTGATCGGACATTTTAGCTATCAATCATCAGATTCACTTTCTATTTGTTCTGTTCCTTTTGGTGAATTGTCTACTTCGGTTTCATCGGTTATCGGTTGATCATTTTGAGACTCTTCATCTTTTTCCACTTTCGCCACAGCGGTAACTGTACTGTCGTCTGTAAGTTTAATTAATTTCACTCCCATAGCATTACGACCGATTCTGGAAATTCCCGAAACTGCCATTCGAATAATGATCCCGTTATCGGTAATAATCATGATATCCTCATCTTCTGACACTGATTTCATGGTCACGAGTTGTCCATTTTTTTTCTGGATGTTGCATGTACGGATCCCTTTACCACCACGATTTTGAATACGATATTGAGAAGCAGGAGTTCTCTTCCCATATCCTTTCTCTGTAACAACTAAAACATCTTGATCTTCCTCTAAGATTTCCATTCCGATTACTTCATCATCTTCACTCAAGGTAATTCCTTTTACCCCTGAGGCAGTCCGCCCCATTGAACGAACATCTGTTTCAATAAAGCGAATTAACATTCCTTTTTTCGTACCAATGATAATATGCTTATTTCCATCGGTTAGTCGAACAGAAATTAATTCGTCTCCTTCACGCAGATGGATAGCAATCAGTCCGTTGTTACGAATATTAGCGAAGGATGATAACGGGCACCGCTTGGAAACCCCTTGTTTTGTTGTAAAAAATAAAAAGGATTCATTATCTAACTTTTGCACAGGAATCATTGCATTAACATATTCACCTTTTTCAATTTCTATTAAATTGATTATAGGCAAACCTTTAGCTGTTCTTGAATACTCAGGTATACGATAACCTTTTATTTTATATACCTTCCCTTTATTTGTGAAAAATAAAATTGTGTCATGAGTAGAAGTGGTTATTAAATTTTCAACAAAATCATCTTCATTTGTCCCCATTCCTTGAATTCCACGTCCACCGCGTTTTTGTGTACGATAAGTGGAAGATGGTGTCCGCTTAATATATCCTTTTCTTGTTAAGGTAATAATGACAGATTCTTCTGGAATTAAATCTTCATCATCAATTTCCTCGTTATCACTAGTTGTTATTTCCGTACGGCGTTCGTCATTATATTTATCTTTAATTACCGTTAATTCTTCACGAATAATTTCCAGTATTTTTTCCTCATCTGCTAAAATCGCTTTTAATTCAGCAATTAATTTAACAAGTTCCGTATATTCTTCTTCAATTTTTTCACGCTCTAAACCTGTTAAACGTTGTAGACGCATATCCAAAATTGCCTGGGCTTGTTTTTCTGAAAGACCAAAATGAGTCATTAATCCTTCTTTGGCAATATCGGTTGTTTGTGAACTACGAATTAAATTTATCACTTCATCAATATGATCAAGGGCAATACGTAATCCTTCTAAAATATGTGCTCTTGCTTCTGCTTTTCTTAATTCATACTGAGTTCTTCTAGTAATAATATCCTTTTGATGTTCCAAATAATAATATAGCAATTGTTTAAGGTTAAGGACTTTCGGTTGACCATTAACAAGTGCAAGGTTATTAATCCCAAAAGTAGTTTGCAGGGCTGTATGTTTATACAAATTATTTAATAACACATTGGCATTCACGTCTTTTCGGAGTTCCATGACAATTCGCATACCTTGACGATCAGATTCATCACGTAACGCCGTAATCCCGTCAATTCGTTTTTCCCTAGCAAGTTCAGCAATCTTTTCAATCAACCGTGCTTTATTTACCATATATGGAATTTCTGTAACAATAATAGCATGTTTACCATGAGCTAATTCTTCAATATGTACCTTTGCCCGTGTGGTAAGGGAGCCTTTCCCGGTCATATAAGCCTTTCGAATACCATTCCTTCCACAAATTAATCCGCCTGTTGGAAAATCAGGGCCTGGTATGTATTGCATTAACTCTTCAATAGAAATATCAGGATTATGACTTAATGCGATAAGCCCATCGATTACTTCACCTATTTGATGGGGTGGCATATTGGTAGCCATACCGACAGCAATCCCGGTGGTGCCATTCACTAATAAATTTGGAAATCTCGATGGCAATACAACCGGTTCCTTTTCTTGACCATCATAGTTATCTTGATAATCAATGGTATCTTTATTGATATCACGCAATAATTCCATGGCAATCTTGGACATCCTTGCTTCTGTGTAACGCATTGCTGCTGCAGAATCACCATCAATAGAGCCAAAATTGCCATGGCCATCAATTAACGGATACCGTAAGTTGAAATCTTGAGCCATTCGAACCATTGTTTCATAAACAGCCGAATCTCCGTGTGGATGGTATTTACCAATTACATCTCCGACAATACGGGCACTTTTTTTATGGGGTTTATCAGCTGTATTACCTAAATCATTCATTGAATATAAAACACGTCTTTGAACCGGTTTGAGACCATCACGAACATCAGGGAGGGCGCGGGACACAATAACGCTCATTGCATAATCTAAAAAAGATGTCCGCATTTCCTCTGTTATTCTTCTTTCATTAATTTTTGAACTGGGTGTTTCAGCCATTAAATAGCGAACCTCCTTTTCCCATTCAGGAAATTTACACTTCAATTAATTTTTCATTATATATCCAAATTTTTGACATAAACTGCATTATCTTCAATAAATTTTCTTCTTGGTTCAACCTGTTCCCCCATCAACATTTCAAAAGTTTCGTCTGCTTCAATTGCATCATCTAATTGGACTTGCAAAAGTGTACGGTTTGTCGGATTCATCGTTGTTTCCCATAATTGTTCCGGGTTCATTTCTCCTAAACCTTTGTATCGCTGAATACCTGGCTTTGGACTATCAGGCAAAGATTTCAGAATGCCTTCCAGTTGATTATCATTATAAACATACTCAACCCGCTTCCCTTGTTGGACCTTATACAAAGGTGGTTGAGCAATATATACATAACCCGCCTCAATAATTTGTCTCATAAAGCGGTAGAAAAATGTCAATAATAATGTTCTAATATGGGCACCGTCAACATCCGCATCAGTCATAATAACAATTTTATGATACCGAGCTTTCGATATATCAAAGTCTTCACCAATCCCAGTTCCAATCGCAGTAATCATGGAACGAACCTCATTATTTGATAAAATCCGGTCTAATCTTGCCTTTTCTACATTCAAAATTTTTCCCCGGAGTGGCAAAATTGCTTGGAAATGGCGATCCCGTCCTTGTTTTGCCGAACCGCCTGCAGAATCCCCCTCAACAATGTAGAGCTCACATATCGATGCATCATTTGATGCGCAGTCAGCCAACTTTCCCGGCAAGTTTGATATTTCAAGAACATTTTTACGACGGGTAACTTCACGTGCCTTTTTCGCAGCTAGTCTTGCCCGTGCAGCTAAAATTCCTTTATCAACGACCTTTCTTGCTACACTTGGGTTTTCTAATAAAAATTTCTCAAATGCTTCTGAGAATAGGGCATCCGTAATCGTTCTTGCCTCTGAATTCCCTAATTTTGTTTTTGTTTGCCCTTCAAATTGTGGGTTTGGATGTTTGATCGATATAATTGCGACAATTCCTTCTCGCACGTCTTCTCCTGATAAATTTTCATCTTTATCTTTTAATAACCCATTTTTGCGGGCATAGTCATTAATAACCCTTGTCAAAGCTGCTTTAAAACCAGATTCATGGGTACCTCCCTCATACGTATGAATATTATTGGCAAAAGAATAAATAATACTTGTGTACCCATCATTGTATTGGATGGAAATTTCTATCTGAATACCGTCACGCTCAGCCTCAAGATAGATCGGTTCTTCAAACAAAACGGTTTTTGATTTATTTAAGCTGGCGACATAAGATTTAATTCCACCTTCATAGTGAAATTCTTTTTTTCGATATTCTCCCCGTTTATCCTCAAGGGTTATTCTTAAACCTTTATTTAAAAAGGCCAGTTCGCGAATTCTTTTTGCCAACGTATCAAAATCAAATTCAATTGTTTCTGTGAAAATTTCCGAATCTGGTGTAAAATGAGTTGTTGTCCCAGTATAGTCGGTTTCCCCAACTATTTTTAAGTCAAATAACGGTACACCACGAGAATATTTTTGATAATAGATTTTTCCATTTCGGTGAACATAAACTTCAAATTCACTTGATAATGCGTTAACGACGGAAGCACCAACACCATGGAGACCACCGGACACTTTATATCCGCTACCACCAAACTTCCCACCGGCATGAAGAACGGTATGAATAACTTCAACAGCAGGTCTTCCTAACTTTTCTTGAATATCAACAGGAATACCACGTCCATTATCTTTAACGGTAATGCTATTGTCTTCTTCTATAGCCACATCAATTTGGGTACAAAAGCCGGCCAGTGCCTCGTCTATACTATTATCAACAATTTCCCAAACGAGATGGTGCAAACCTCTTACACTGGTTGAACCGATATACATACCTGGTCGTTTTCTCACAGCTTCCAAGCCTTCAAGCACTTGGATTTGGTCAGCATTATAGGAAGTATCCTGTACTTGTTTTTCCTCCATTGTCAAAACCTTTCACCTAACTTTCTCCAAATCTCTATTTTGTTTATTCAGTCCGATCAAATCAAATATCCATTGCTTACTTGAAATATGCTGGCTTTCGTTAATGTTTCATGGTGAATACCATCTATGTTAGTTGTTGTCACAAATGTTTGGACTTTCCCTTGAATTGTACTTAGTAAGTGAGATTGTCTATAATCATCCAGTTCAGATAATACATCATCCAATAGAAGAACCGGAAATTCTCCAATTTCACTTTTAATCAACTCAATTTCAGCTAACTTAACGGATAATGCTGTTGTACGTTGTTGTCCTTGTGATCCAAATGTTTGAACATCCCGACCATTTATTTCAAACAGAAGATCATCGCGATGAGGACCGAACAAAGTCATACCTCGCTCAATCTCTTTTTGTTTTAGATTAATAAATTTATCTTGATATTTATTAATCATTTTCGACAAATCGTCCTCTTCTGATACATTAACAGAAGGTTTATAGTAGATCTGTAAATTTTCCAACCCTCTGGAAATACTAAAATGAATGGTTTTAGCCCATTCTTGTAATAACTGTAAAAATTCAAATCTCTTCTTAATGATTTTTACGGCAAATTCAATTAGCTGCTCCGTGTAAATATCTAGCATCGTCATATCTGTTTGTTTTTTTGACTGTAATAATTTTAAATATTGATTTCGCTGATGTAATATTTTTTGGTAGAGACTAATATTATTTAAATAAACAGGGGAAACTTGACCAATTTCCATATCAATAAATCTTCTTCTTATTCCCGGGCTTCCTTTAACAAGATTGAGATCTTCTGGAGCAAACATAACAACATTTATATTTCCAATATATTGGCTTAGTCTTACTTGTTCCAGATGATTACATTTTGCCTTTTTTCCTTTTTTCGAAATGAGCAATTCGAGGGGAATCGTATTCGTTTTTTTTTCTACCCATCCTTCTATTTTAGCATAATCTTTGTCCCAATGGATGAGTTCTTTATCATTTGAGGTGCGATGTGATTTTGCCATAGCTAATACATAAATGGCTTCCAGCATATTTGTTTTTCCTTGTGCATTTTCACCAATAATGACATTTACCTTGTTCTCAAATGGAATGCTTAATCGTTGGTAATTTCTGAAATTTTCCAAATCCAATTGTTTAATATACATTCATTTACATCCTTTAAGAGCTTTGAATAATAATAAAAGAATCACCATTTATGTCAATGCAATCACCATTGCGCAATTTCTTTCCGCGACGATTTTCATTTTCACCATTAACTAAAACTTGGTTTTCTTTTAAAAACCATTTGGCCATACCACCGGAATTTACAAAATCTGTCATTTTTAAAAACTGACCAAGCGTAATATATTCTGTATCAATCTTCAACTCATTTTCCATTGTTACCGATCCTTTCATATGCTCTAAATTCTATTTTACTAAATATCTGAAAAAGAAACAAAGGCCATGATGTTCTCTTAATTATTATTTTACATTTAACGAACAATTGATTTTTTTGTTGAGGAAAATGAAGGGAGTATATATTGGCAAAATATGTAGGGAAAGGCCGCTGCTGATTCTAATACAAAAAAATCAATTGAAACTGCAATCAGCTAAAGTTTTGATATCTCTGCCAATTGCAGTAAAGCCCCGCCTGTCTTTCCCAGTCACTCAAATCAAGGCGGGATTCCTTAACTTGTCTATTAGCGTCTACTGGTTGCTGTTTAAAATGTTCTTACCGGTAAAATTAATTGTAAAATGGTTTCGTCTTGCTCTGTTTTGATAACAAAAGGACGCATTGTTCCGGTAAAATAAATCGTTGCTTCAGATCCATCGATTGCTCGTAAAGCGTCAATCATATATTTAGCACTAAACGAAATTTTTATTTCTTCTCCTTCAATAGACAAACTTTTTACTTTTTCAACCACTTTTCCAATTTCTGGTGTATAAGAAGTGATTTCGATCATATTCTGTTCCATTGTCGTAAATTTCACGACATTATTTTTTCCTTCACGTGCTAATAGTGAAGCACGATCGACAGCCTGGAGAAACTCTTTTGTATTAATTGTCACTTTTGTTTTACTATCATTTGGAATTAATTTTGATGTATTTGGGTATTTTCCTTCCAACAATCTTGAATAAAATAAAAGATTTTTTGATTTAAATAATATTTGATTCGTGGCAACAAAGATTTCAACAGCTGTTTGATTACTATCTTCTAAAATTTTTATTAATTCACTTAAGCTTTTACCTGGTATGACAATATTATAAGATTGGTTAATAGCTGTTTGTAAGGTTGCTTTTTTTAAAGCGAGTCGGTGACTATCTGTAGCGACTGCAATTAGTTCATTATTTTCGAAAACCCAATGAATACCTGTTAAAATTGGTCTCGTTTCCGATTGTGAAACAGCAAAGACCGTTTGTTTGACTAATGTAATCAATAAATCCGCTGACATTGTAAAACTTTTTTCACTTTCAATGATCGGGAGACGAGGATATTCCTCTGCATCCAGTCCATGAATGACAAATTCTGCATTTCCGGAACGAATGATAGTTTTAAATTGATCATCAACAGTTATTTCAATAATGGAATCAGGTAATTTTTTTACAATTTCACTAAAAAAGCGGGCTTGTAACACGATGGAACCTTGTTCAATAATATCGACCAGTTCCGTATCATCTTCCTCCTTTGGAATGAATGATTTAATCGATATATCGGAGTTACTACCTGTTAAAGCAACTCCTTCATCAGTCGCATCAATTTTTATTCCAATCAAAATCGGAATAGTGGTTCGTGAGGCAACTGCTTTGATTACGTCTTGGATACTATTCGATAACCGTTCCTTTTGAATGAGAAACTTCATTTTTCATCCTCCAATATATAATTATATTTAAAAATAAAAAAGTAATAATAGTAATATAACCTGTGGATTTGTGGATAAGTGGTAATGCAAATGTAAAATACAGTCTATCCACATGTGGACAGACTGTGCATGCTTTTGAAAATTTATCAACAATGTGCACAATTCTATTACAAAAATAAAGAATTGTGTTTAGATACTTAGATTTTCAATTTACTTTCCAACTCTTGAATTTGCTTTTGAAATTGTGGATCAGTTTTTATTAAATTAGATATTTTTTCATGGGCATGGATGACAGTGGTATGGTCTCTTCCGCCAAATTCTTCACCAATTTTCGGCAATGAAAAATCAGTCAGCTCTCTCGATAAATACATGGCTATTTGTCTAGGGAAGGCAATCGACTTTGTTCGTTTTTTTGCTGAAAAGTCCTCTAATTTTATTCCAAATTGTTCACCGACAACTCTTTGGATATCTTGAATTGTAATGACTCTTGGCTTCGAACTAGGGATGATACTCTTTAAAGCTTCCGCAGCTAAATCTGCATTAATATCTTTATTTTCTAAAGATGAATAAGCAACGACACGGATTAAAGCACCTTCCAATTCACGAATATTCGAGTCAATTTGATTTGCAATATATAACATCACTTCATTCGGTATATCTAATCCGTCTGCTTTTGCCTTTTTCCTTAAGATAGCAATCCGTGTTTCTAAATCCGGTGGGGTAATGTCTGTGATTAATCCCCATTCGAAACGGGAACGTAAACGATCTTCCAATGTAGGTATTTCTCTTGGCGGTCTGTCACTCGAAATAATAATTTGTTTGTTTTCTTCATGCAATGTGTTGAACGTATGGAAAAATTCCTCTTGAGTTGATTCTTTTCCGGCTAAAAATTGGATATCATCGATAAGTAAAATATCTACATTACGATATTTATTGCGAAAGTCATCCGGCCGATTGTCACGGATAGCATTAATAAATTCATTTGTGAATTTTTCCGATGTTAAATAAACTACTTTTGCCATTGGGGTATGTTCCAGAACGTAATGACCAATGGCATGCATTAAATGGGTTTTTCCTAGGCCGACACCGCCGTAAATAAAAAGGGGATTATATGCTTTTGCCGGTGCTTCTGCGACTGCCAGTGATGCAGCATGAGCAAAACGGTTACCTGATCCGATGACAAATGTATCAAATGTATATTTGGGGTTCAACATATGTTGTGCAGAGTCAGTTATAATATCCGGTTTTGCTGTTTTTTTATTCGCTGGCGGAACCATTACCGGGTCATCCAAATTGGATTCAGGAATGACAAATTTTAAAGTCATATTTTCTCCGATTAATTCATATAAAATTTCTGTAAGGATTTCTTTATAATTTCCGTCAAGCCATTCTCTCGCAAAATCATTAGGTGCTTCAACAATTAATGTATTTTTATCTAATGCAATGGCCTTGGTTGACTTAAGCCAAGTTTCAAAACTCGGTTTACTTATTTTCTTTTCAATGACATTTAACGTTTTTCCCCAAAGGTCATCGATATTTTCCAATAGCCGCTACCTCCTTGACCTGTTTACCTCATGGTCCGTTCACCAAGACAGTGTTTTATTGTGGATAAATAAAATAATAGAAAAAAATTACTTATCAACATTTTTCACGGTTGTGGATAAAAACAATCCAGATGGATAGAATAAATTATTCACAAGTTATTAACAGTTTGTGGATAAATTAATATTAACGATAAATTATCCATAGTTAAAACACAATACATCATATCAAAATATGCCTTATTCTGCAATGGTCTACGGTGAATATCCACAAAATTACTGATATGTTAAAATAAAATATCGACATGTTGTTAGTATGTGAAAAAATTGTCGATATCTTGTGGATTTATGTCAGTCTTTGTCGAAAAGATATCCACACAAAAGGAATCGATTTTCACTTGTACGGAGGAGTGTATCAGGGAAACTGAAAAACTGTTCGAATAAGTTCGTTTTCATAATATATAGTAGGGTAAACTACGGAAATACAGCTAAATAGGGCGTTTAGCAAGATTTGTTAGTACTTAATTTCAATGCTTCGAGTGTATCACTGTGATATGGATTATATATGACCGGTCAGTCAGAAAATTGCTTAGTCAGGTGACCAACCGGTCAATGTATAATCAATTTTTTAATAAGGGATGTCGATGGCGGACGAGAGACTCGGGAAGTGGTTTTTCAGTGCTTGACATTCCAATATCATTGTTTTTATAATAGTAAAGACTGTCGTGAGTTGTTTCCTCATAGGGAGGTGTCATATATGAAAAGAACGTATCAACCAAATAAAAGAAAAAGAAGTAAAGTACATGGATTTCGTGAGAGAATGAGTACGAAAAACGGCCGTAAAGTTTTAGCTCGCCGCCGTCGTAAAGGAAGAAAAGTATTATCTGCATAGGCCACTGACCATTCAGTGGTCTTTTTTACAAGTGAAAAAACACTGGTTAGTATCCTTCTAACATGTTTTTGTTGCTATTATATTTTATATATTTGTATGGTAGGACGGTTAATCTAAATATGTAGGTGTTTTCTGTGAAAAAAGACTATCGGATTAAAAGCAATAAAGATTTTCAAATCATTTTTAAAAATGGAAGATCCTTTGCTAATCGGCAATTTATCGTCTATTTGTATGAAAATAATTCTGTTGATCATTTCCGGCTTGGTCTATCCGTCAGTAAAAAAATTGGAAATGCTGTTACTCGAAATCAGATTAAAAGATATATAAGACAGGTATTTTTTGAATTAAAGGACGGTTTAGACGCGAGATATGACTACATTGTTATTGCTAGAAAACCTGTTTGTGAAATGAATTACCACGAAGCAAAAAGCAGCTTGATCCATGTGTTAAAAATTGCTAAGGCAATTCCGCGAAATTTTTCATCCGACTCGTAATGTGGATGGTTTTTTTGGATAAAATAATATTAACAAAGATTTTAATAGGAAAGTCTATCAAAATACTTATGAAAAATGGTAAAATACAAATGATAATGAAACATTTGAACGTATTTCCCTACTCTCAATGGCTAGTTAAAGGCTCTCGTCTAAAAAGGGGAAGTTAAATGGCAGATGAAAACTTTTCAGTCGATAATTGGTAGCACTTTAATGATGTTCGAAAACAGGAGGAATTGGGTGAGTGAAGGATAAATTCAGATCCATGATCATACTGTTTTTGACAGCTGTTCTATTAAATGGTTGTACAGAAATTAATGAACCAATCACAAAGGATTCCACCGGAGTTTGGAATAAATTAATTGTTTATCCTTTATCATGGTTAATGGTAGAAACAGCGAAATTTTTTGGGGAACGTTTCGGCTACGGTTTATCGCTTATTTTGATAACTATTTTGATCCGTCTTGCCATTTTACCATTGATGATAAAACAAATAAAAAGTGCGAAGGCCATGCAGGTGATACAACCCGAACTGGCAAAATTACAAGAAAAATATAAATCAAAAGATGCAGTTACCCAACAAAAATTACAACAAGAACGAGTATTATTGATGCAAAAATACGATATAAATCCGATGGCAGGGTGCTTGCCTTTTTTCATTCAAATGCCGATTTTGCTAGGGTTCTACCAAGCAATCATACGGACAGAAGAACTTAAAGGGAACTCCTTTTTATGGTTTGAATTAGCAGCACCGGACTCTTATTTTATACTTCCAATGATAGCAGGTGTTTCCACTTTTGTTCAACAAAAGGTGTTGACGCAAGGGCAGGGGGGAAATCCGCAAATCGCAATGTTGCCTTGGTTAATGCCGCTTTTGATTATTATCTTTTCTTTATATTTACCATCAGCGTTACCTTTATACTGGATTGTTGGAAATATTTTTTCTATCATTGAATCCTATTTTATTCAAACACCTGAAATTTCAAATATTACTACTCAGCCAGCTGTTGCTGGGCGCACGGGAGGCAGGAAAAAGTGAAGGAACTAACGGCTACCGGCCAAACTGTTGAAGAAGCGATTGAAAAAGGAATTAGTCAATTAAAGGTATCAAGAGAGAAAGTAGATATTAAAGTAATTGATGAGGGTAAAAAAGGGATTTTTGGTATTTTTGGTTCTCGACTTGCAATTGTTAAGTTAACGGTTAATATTGATCCGGTGATGGAAGCAAAGCAATTTTTAATCGATATTTGTAATCATATGGACGTAAAGGTAAATATAGAATCGACGATCGATGGAAAATATGTATATTTTCAATTGAATAGTGATAAAACTGGACTTTTAATTGGTAAAAGAGGACAAACATTGAACGCTTTACAAATATTGACTCAAGGGGTATTAAATCGCTATAGTGATGAGTTTATGAATGTGATTTTAAATGCAGAAAATTACCGTGAAAAACGGGAAGAAACGCTGATATTACTTGCGAATCGTCTAGCCAATAAGGCGATTAAAGAAAAAAAGGAAATTTCCTTAGAACCGATGCCTTCTTTTGAACGAAAAATCATTCATGCAACACTGGCTGATAATGAAAAAATAAAAACATATTCAGTTGGAATAGACCCGCATCGGCATCTAGTTATTTCGCCAAAATAGGACAAATTTTAAAATGAAAAATATTATAGAGGGGTCAAGCTAGCGATACGAAGAAACCATGTTTATCAGTTTGGTCTTTGTATCGCTATGCTTGACCCTTATTTTAAAAGATAAGAAAGTATAAAAATGCAAGTAACTAACTTGGGATTAGTTTTATTGTCTAGCTCCGAGCGCCAGCGACTGAGAAACTAGCTCCCCTCCACTACGATAAGTCAACATCGGCTCATCCCTCGCTGTGTTTCCTTTATCTCATTGCGGGGCGCTCCAGTTTGTACGTCGCTAAGCGGGCGCTCTGCGCTTTTCTTATGTTAAAAAAGGACAAATTTCCTTGAAGGATGCCAACTCAATATGTTGACCATCGATTTTTTACTCATCCACATGTGCACAAATATTGTCAAAAAGTATAATAATTGTTATCCACTTGTGGATAAGTTAAAATAAATGAGATAAACATAAATTGGATGATATATAAGAAATATTTTCGGTAATAGGGTATAGAGATTGGTGCGACCGGGAGAGTATAATAAAATAGATTTAGTAAAAGGTGAGGAACGTATGGATATAGATACAATTGCAGCCATATCGACTCCGCTTGGTGAGGGAGCAATTGGTATTGTGCGGATTTCAGGTCCGGAGGCAATCAACATCATTGATCAGATATTCCAAAGTCCATCCAGGAAAAAATTACAAGAAGTAGCATCTCATACGATACACTATGGTCATATTTATGATTCAAAAGAACAAAAGACCATCGAAGAAGTAATGGTTTCAGTTATGCGGGCTCCAAAAACATTTACCCGTGAAGATGTAGTTGAAATCAACTGCCACGGTGGTTTATTGTCTGTAAATCAAGTCTTGCAATTAGTATTAACCCACGGTGCTCGTCTTGCCGAACCAGGTGAATTCACAAAAAGAGCATTTTTAAATGGACGAATAGATTTATCACAAGCGGAAGCAATTATGGATTTAATTAGAGCAAAGACCGATAAAGCAATGACGAATGCAATTGGACAATTGGAAGGTCGATTATCGAAAAAAATTAAAAGGTTGCGACAAGAACTATTAGAAGTTTTAGCCCAAGTTGAGGTAAATATTGATTATCCGGAATATGATGATGTAGAAGAAATGACACATAAACTTTTTAAGGAAAAGGCATTATATGTCAAATCAGAAATTGAGAAGTTGCTTGAGACAGCTAAGCAGGGGAAAATTTTACGAGAAGGAATAAAAACCGTAATTATCGGGCGACCAAATGTTGGAAAATCTTCACTATTAAACAGCTTTGTTCATGAAAATAAAGCTATTGTCACAGATATACCAGGGACAACTAGGGATGTGATTGAAGAATATGTAAATATTCGTGGTGTCCCGTTAAAATTAATTGATACAGCTGGAATTCGTGACACGCAGGATGTGATTGAAAAAATCGGTGTCGAACGGTCCCGACAAGTATTGCAGGAAGCGGATTTAATATTATTTTTGCTAAATAATAATGAACCGTTGACAGAGGAAGACATGCAATTATTTGACACAATCGAGGATATGGATGCGATTATTGTTGTCAATAAAGTAGACTTGCCTCAAAAAATTGATTTAAATGAGGTAGAGAGGAAGGCTTGTGGCCGGAAAATTGTCAAGATCTCAGTCAAAGATGATAAAGGAATTGAAGAACTGGAAACAATGATTTCAAATATGTATATGTCCGGTAATCTAGAAGCGGATGATTTAACATATGTATCGAATGCACGCCACATTGGGTTATTGAATCAAGCATTACAATCAATAAATGATGCATTAGATGGGATTGGGATGGAAGTTCCAATTGATATTGTTCAAATTGATATGACAAAAACTTGGGAACTATTGGGTGAAATTATTGGTGAAAGTGTCCACGATGAATTAATTAATAAATTATTTTCCCAATTTTGTTTAGGAAAGTAGGAAAATGGAGGTTAGAAAATGCAAACATATGAAGCGGGAAAATATGATGTCGTTGTGGTAGGAGCCGGACATGCTGGATGTGAAGCGGCTCTTGCAACTGCAAAAATGGGTGCAAAAACTGCTTTAATTACGATTAGTCTTGATATGATTGCTTTCATGTATTGTAATCCGTCAATCGGTGGTCCGGCAAAAGGTATTGTGGTTCGGGAAATTGATGCTTTAGGCGGAGCAATGGGAAAAGTTATTGATAAAACAGCTATTCAAATGCGTATGCTTAACACCGGGAAAGGGCCTGCTGTTCGGGCATTACGGGCTCAAGCAGATAAAGTGTTGTATCAACAAGAAATGAAAAGAATGTTAGAAAATCAAGAAAATCTAGAATTAATTCAAGGAATGGTTGAAGAATTAATTATTGAAGATGGTGAATGTCAAGGTGTTATTACAAAAACAGGTGCCATTTACCATGCAAAAACGGTCGTGGTCACAACAGGGACGTTTTTACGTGGGGAAATTATTATTGGTGAATTAAAATATTCGAGTGGGCCAAATAATCAACAACCTTCCATAAAACTTTCTGAGCATTTGGAACAACTCGGTTTTGATTTAGTCCGTTTTAAAACAGGAACGCCACCACGGGTAAATGGAAATACAATCGATTATTCAAAAACGGAAATCCAACCAGGGGATCAAAGTCCGCGCTCTTTCTCTTATGAAACAATGGAGAAGATTGTCAATCAATTGCCTTGTTGGTTAACGTATACAACAGAAGAAACTCATAAATTAATTGATGCCAATTTACATCGCAGCCCAATGTTTTCTGGAATGATCAAAGGTAGAGGACCGAGGTATTGTCCATCCATTGAAGATAAGGTTGTTCGCTTTCACGATAAACCACGTCATCAAATCTTTTTAGAACCTGAAGGGAGAAATACAGAGGAAGTATATGTACAGGGACTTTCTACAAGCCTTCCGGAAGAGGTACAACATGAATTATTAAAAACGATACCGGGATTAGAAAATGCAAAAATGATGCGAACCGGTTATGCTATTGAATATGATGCAATTATTCCGACACAGTTATGGCCAACTTTGGAAACCAAAACAATTAAAAATTTATATACAGCGGGACAAATTAATGGAACAAGCGGTTATGAGGAAGCAGCTGGACAAGGATTAATGGCTGGAATTAATGCAGGTTTACGTGCGCTTGGCAAAACAGAAGAAGTAATTTTGAAACGGTCGGAAGCCTATATTGGTGTATTAATCGATGACTTGGTGACAAAAGGTACAATGGAACCTTATCGTCTTTTAACATCAAGAGCAGAATATCGATTATTATTACGTCATGATAACGCTGATTTACGCCTTACGGATCTTGGATATAAGCTTGGATTAATTAGCGAAGAACGGTACCAACGATTCCTTGAGAAAAAAGAAAAAATTGACCGGGAAATAAAAAGATTACAAACAACGAGAATTAAACCAAATACAAAAACACAAGAATTAATCAAAAGTATTGGTGGAAGTGAATTGAAAGACGGGATTTTAGCTAGTGATTTATTAAAAAGGCCGGAAATGAGGTATGATTACCTTAAAAAATTAATCCCGGCAGAGGAGGAATTATCACCTGAGATTGAAGAACAAGTGGAAATTCTAATTAAATATGAAGGTTATATTAGTAAAGCTTTACAACAAGTTGAACGGCTCAAGAAAATGGAAGACAAAAAAATTCCACAAAATATTGATTACGATGCGATTCAAGGGTTGGCTAATGAAGCAAAGGAAAACTTAAAAAAAGTCCATCCATTAACTTTGGCTCAAGCATCAAGAATATCTGGAGTCAATCCAGCTGATATATCCATTTTACTCATATATTTGGAACAAGGAAAAATTGCCCGTGTAGCCAATGAGTAGCAAAAATGTTGCTCTTTGGATAAAGTGAAAACAACATCCCCGGAAAGAGTGAGCAAAATGAATATAGAACAATTTCTATCAGAATTAGAAAAAATGCATATTTATTTAACGGAGGAGCAGCTGCATCAATTTGAAGTATATTATCAAACTTTAATTCATTGGAATGAAAAAATGAATTTAACTGCCATTACAGAAAAAGGGGATGTGTATCTAAAACATTTTTATGACTCGTTAACGATCGTTAGAGAATTCCCATTGTTATTGACTGAAAATTTTACAGTTTGTGATGTAGGTGCTGGTGCAGGTTTTCCAAGTATACCTTTGAAAATTGCTTTTCCTTATATTCAAGTTTCCATTGTAGACTCCTTAAAAAAGCGAATTAATTTTTTAGAAGAATTAGTGAAAACATTAAAATTAACAGATGTCCATTTATACCACGATCGGGCTGAAATATTTGGACAGAATCCGCAACACCGGGAGAGGTATGACTTGGTAACTGCTCGAGCAGTGGCCAAAATGTCAATCCTAAGTGAATTTTGCTTACCCTTAGTAAAACCTAGCGGGTATTTCATTGCATTAAAAGGGGCAAGTGGTGAAGAAGAATTGGAGGAGGGGAAAAAGGCCATTCGAACGCTCGGAGGAAATATTTCCGGGGTACAGTCTTTCCTTTTGCCTTTTGAAAATAGTGAACGAACCATCATCCATATACATAAAACAAAACCAACGCCAAAAAAATACCCGAGAAAACCGGGCATTCCAGTGAAAAATCCTTTATAATAAAAGAGACAAAACAGATTCCTTCATAAATTTACAAAATTTGATTTGAATAAGAAGGAACTTGGCGGGAAATAGAGAAATATGTATATAAGAATACGACGGTAATGTTAAGGATGGAGAGATCACTTTTTGATCGTATCAGTTCTGATTATGATAGACACTCAAACAGGTTTTTCAAAAAATTTTACACTATGAAAAAGATACATAATTAAATAATCAAAACAAACGTTCGATAAAGAGTAAGTTTTTTAGAAACATGTTTTTGGGTGCCAACTATTTACTAAACCAGTTTCTTTAAGGTTAGGGATTTAAAGGATGGTGAAGAATAATGAAACATCCATTATCACGTATATTTGGGGTTACTGAAAAATTGGAGACAAATACGGATGAAGAAAAAGAAACTTTGTTAGACGTGGACAGAGAGGAAATTGTTAAAGTTCCACTTAAACAGATTATTCCTAATCGGTTTCAACCCCGAACTATTTTTGATGAAGAAAAAATTGATGAATTGGCACGGACGATTCATACACATGGAATGATTCAACCAATTGTCGTGCGTCAACTGAACCATGATCAGTTTGAAATTATTGCTGGAGAAAGACGGTTTCGGGCTATTAAAAAATTAGGTTGGGAAAATGTACCTGCAATTATTAAAGATATGAACGATAAACAAACGGCTTCGATTGCTTTAATTGAGAACTTACAAAGAGAAGAACTGACACCGATTGAAGAAGCGATTGCGTACAATCAATTGATTGAAATCCATGAATTAACACAGGAAGCTTTAGCTCAACGTCTTGGAAAAAGCCAATCAACGGTTGCCAATAAACTTCGGTTGCTTAAGTTGCCCCAACCAATTCAAGAAGCTTTATTGTCGAAAACGATTACTGAAAGACATGCTAGGGCATTGATGCCACTAAAAGATGAAGAAAAACAATTAAAGGTTTTTAAAGAGATAATTGAAAAAAATTTAAATGTAAAACAAACAGAAGAAAGAATTAATAAACTATTATCACAGGGTGCAAAGCCGAAACCAAAGAGGATTTCATTTAGTAAAGATGTCAGGATCGCAGTTAATACAATTAGACAATCTTTGCAAATGGTACATAAAAGTGGAATTAATGTTGACTCAGTAGAGGAAGAGCTCGATGATTTTTATCAAATCACCATTCGTATTCCTAAAAAGAAATCATAGATTAATAGAAATGTTAATGAAAAAATGCGCTCAGTACAGTTGTTGACCATTAGGATACCATTTTTTTCGGCTATGTGAAAAAGTGATTGCTTTTTCATCTGCGCAGCCTATACAAAAAATAATCATAATCATAGCTCGTAAACAAATCATGGATGAAAAACCCTTTTTAACAGAAAAGTTCTTTGTGCGCAAATTTTGAATTCCTAAAGTTTCCAACTAGGTTTGATAGGCATCATTGCTAGAATGTTGAAACTTTCTTAACGTATATGATAAGACTGCTTAGTTCAGTCTTTTTTTATTGGGAAAATTTTTTTGAATCATACAAACAGCAGTATCGCCCAATAAATCTAGTCGAATAGTAATACTTCATACAATTAATTGCATGTGATTATTTACAGAAATGAAAAGTTTTTTTCTCATTTTCATGGTAAAATAGAATAAGTTTTAAGTTTTAAGGTAGGTGACACTGTGAGTAAGATTATTGCAATTGCTAACCAAAAAGGCGGAGTAGGAAAAACGACAACATCTGTTAATTTGTCTGCCTGTTTAGCTTATATTGGAAAAAAAGTATTGCTTGTCGATGTAGACCCACAAGGTAACGCAACAAGTGGGATAGGTATAGAAAAAGCTGATGTTTCAAAATGTATATATGATATTTTAATTGATGATGAAGATACGAAAAATGTTGTTCTTTCTACTCAAGTTGAAAATTTATTTGTCATCCCTGCAACGATTCAGTTAGCGGGAGCGGAAATTGAATTAGTACCAACGATTTCAAGGGAAATGAGATTGAAACATGCTCTATTACAAGTAAAGGATCAGTTTGATTATATTATTATCGACTGTCCTCCATCTTTAGGACTATTAACCTTAAATGCATTGACGGCAGCAGATTCTGTTCTGATCCCGGTGCAATGTGAATATTATGCCTTGGAAGGTCTGAGTCAGTTACTGAATACAGTTCGTCTTGTACAAAAACATTTAAACAGTGATTTAAAAATAGAGGGTGTTCTCTTAACGATGCTGGATGCCCGAACAAATTTAGGAATCCAAGTGATTGATGAAGTAAAGAAATACTTTCAAAATAAGGTTTTTAATACAATTATTCCAAGAAATGTCCGACTAAGTGAGGCACCGAGTTACGGTAAACCAATAATCATTTATGATCCAAGATCCAGGGGTGCAGAAGTATACCTAGAATTAGCAAAGGAAGTGGTGGTGAATGGCTAAAGGTCTTGGCAAAGGGTTAGATTCTTTGTTTTCAAATGTTAAATTAGAAGAAGAAGAAATCGTTCAAGAAGTAAATATTAAAGAATTACGACCAAATCCGTATCAGCCACGAAAAATTTTCTCGGATGAAGCGATTGAAGAATTAAAGCAATCCATTCTTGAACATGGTATCCTTCAGCCTTTAATTGTTCGCAAAAGTATAAAAGGATATGAAATTGTTGTTGGTGAACGTCGCTACCGTGCTGCGAAAATGGCGGGATTGGACATCGTTCCGGTTGTTGTAAGAGATTTAAATGACCAGCAAATGATGGAATTAGCTGTATTAGAAAATTTACAAAGAGAAGATTTAACCCCCATTGAAGAAGGGGCAGCTTACCAAATGTTGATGGATCAGCTGCATATCACTCAAGAACAATTGGCAAAAAGATTGGGAAAAAGTAGACCGCATATCGCAAATCATGTTCGCCTACTTTCTTTACCAAAGGAAATTCAGCAGTTGATTATTGATGGTAAATTGTCAATGGGCCATGGTCGTGCACTGCTCGGATTAAAGAAAAAGGATAAAATAAAACCTGTTGTAGACAAAGTAATAAAAGAACAATTAAATGTTCGGCAATTGGAACAACTTGTCAACAACTTGAATAAAAATGTTCCACGTGAAACAAAAAATCAAAAAGAAAAGAAAGATATCTTTTTAATCGAACAAGAAACATATTTACGTGAAAGATTTGGAACAACTGTTAATATTAAACAATCAAAAAACAAGGGGAAAATAGAAATCCAATTTTTTTCTAAAGACGATTTAAACCGTATTTTAGAAATTTTGAATTCGGACTCGTAGAATAAGTCATGTATAGTGACTTATTTTTTTACATTAGGAACGGAAGGATGCCGAGAAATACCCTGTCAACTTCGGTAATTCATACGTTTCTTCATTTGAGAATTTTTTTATTCTATTATAGAGCGGAAAAACTATTTTATTTTTACAGATGGTAGAGATACGAAAAGATATGATAGTATAAAAGATACATTTATTCTTTTAAAAAATTTGTGGGTGAAATTATGGCATTATGGGGATCAATTGTCAATGTACTATTTATAATAATTGGTTCACTGATCGGGCGGTTATTAGCAAATATCCCTGAATCGATGAAAAATACGATTATGAAAGGGATCGGTTTAACTGTTTCCGTTTTAGGAATTCAAATGGGAATTAAAAGCAGTAATTTTCTATATGTTATCATTAGTATTGTTTTAGGCGCTATTATTGGGGAATGGTTATGTTTAGATGAAAAATTAAATCAGTTTGGAATCTGGATTGAAAAGAAAGTTGGAGGGAAATCAAAAGGAAATATCGCCCAAGGTTTTGTAACGGCCACACTTATTTTTGTGATCGGAGCAATGGCGGTTGTTGGTGCGTTGGACAGCGGTATTCGTGGTGATCATCAAGTGCTTTATACAAAGGCGGTTATTGATGGTTTTACAGCAATTATGTTGACAAGTACGCTTGGTTTAGGTGTCGTTTTTTCCAGTATACCGGTCTTTCTTTATCAAGGTTTCATCGCTTTATTCGCAAACCAAATGAATCGGTTGATTCCCGAACAGGTAATGGATATTTTCATTTTGGAGCTGACTGCAACAGGGGGAATTATGATTCTAGCCATAGGGTTAAATATTTTAGAAATAACGAAAATTAAAGTAGCAAATCTGTTACCCGGTTTGATCGTGATTGCTATATTGGTATCAATTGTAGGCTTTTTTAAATATTAGTCAGTGGGGAATCGGTATCCCCACTGATAGGTAGATGGATAATTTCATTCTCCCACCTAAGCTCCCCTTCTTACTAAATGCCGGAACTTCTCCATTCGCACATTTAAACAGTATCTTCGTTCAAAGATAGTGTTTGTGCTTTAGACATTTGTTCAAAATGGTAAAGTAAACCGGCTTTATAAATTCCTTCTGCCATCGTTTTTGCTAAATTCATAACAAGATGTAATCTAGTGTTTTGTAATACAAAATACTCCATAAATCCACTGATATTTACAATTCCGGTCATATGAATATCACCAACAGCCGGCAATGTTTTATTAACACCCGCACCCGGTTTTAACGAACCGTTTTTAATATGAATGGTCCCCACATTTTTACTATGGCCTAAACAGGCATCGATACCGATAATAAAAGGATTGTTAAAACGACTCTCAATCATATCCAGTTTTTCGGTCAAATTAATGGCATGAATAGGTTCATCCAAAGTTCCAAAAACATAAAAATTTCCGGGTAAATTTCTTTCCGTAACAAGACTGCCGACCAGTGGTCCCAGTGAATCTCCGGTTGATCGGTCCGTACCTATACAAATAAAAACAATTGGAACTGAAAAATCATTTGGTAAAAATGATAGTAATGCATTAGCGAGTTTGCTGGCTGCGAAACGATCCTGCCAATCTATTTTCAAATCACTTTTTCCTTTTATAAACCCGGTTCTAAACATATTTTCCCACCTTTACCGGTAATCATTTGTATTATAAGTTTAGTTAGATTTAAAGTTTTTTATACATGGAGGAACAAAATTGGGAAATTAATTTGTTTAAATTACTTATTGTAGAGAGGATTATGCTATAATTATTTAAAAATGATGTAGCGTGTTTTTATGATTGAATATCCTTTCTTGGGGAAAGAGTAATAAAATGTGGAGGAGTTTGAAAATGGAAGAGAAGACATTTCAGTTGAATGATATTGTTGAAATGAAAAAACAACATCCTTGTGGTACAAACCGTTGGAAAATCATTCGGTTGGGCATGGATATTCGGATTAAATGTCTAGGCTGCTCACACAGTGTCCTTTTACCAAGAAAAGAATTTGTCAGGAAAATGAAGAAAGTCATTGATCATGCTGATTAATTTCATGTTGTAAATTTTTATTCCTATGGCCATTTTTCCATTAATGTCATTTATGATAGTCACCAAAAATGGTTTTACATTATACAAAGCATTCTTTATAATTTGTTCTGTTCGACATTTGATTTTTTAACTACTAAAGTTTTATTCAGATGAAATCATATATTAGGAGTGAAATAAATGGCTTTAACAGCAGGTATTGTCGGTTTACCGAATGTTGGGAAATCGACACTTTTTAATGCAATTACACAAGCGGGGGCAGAGGCCGCAAACTATCCATTTGCAACAATCGATCCGAATGTTGGCGTTGTTGAAGTACCGGATGCCCGTTTAGATAAGTTGACAGATATGTATCAACCGAAAAAGACGATACCGACGACGTTCGAGTTCACCGATATTGCTGGTATTGTCAAAGGAGCAAGTAAAGGCGAGGGATTAGGAAATAAATTTTTGGCTAATATTCGCCAAGTGGATGCCATTTGTCATGTGGTTCGTTGTTTTGATGATGAAAACATTACCCATGTGGCCGGCAGAGTTGATCCGCTTGATGATATTCAAACCATTAATCTCGAATTAATTCTTGCCGACATGGAAACAGTTGAGAAAAGGATTGTCCGTGTTGAGAAATTAGCAAAGCAAAAGAATAAAGAGGCTCAAGCTGAATATGAAATTTTAACTATGTTAAAGGAAACGTTTGAAAATGAACTTCCCGCAAGAACAATTGAATTTAATGAGGAACAACAAAAAATAGTAAAAGGTTTTCAGTTGCTAACGATGAAACCTGTTTTATATGTTGCAAATATCGGTGAAAATGATGTCGCAAACGGTAATAATAATAAATATGTTCAACAAGTCCAGGACTTTGCTAAGAATGACCATGCGGAAGTTATTGTTATTTGTGCAAAAATTGAAGAGGAAATTGCAGAATTAGAATCGGAGGAAAAAGCTGTATTTCTTCAAGAATTAGGGATCCAAGAGTCCGGATTGGATCAAATGATTCGAAAAGCTTATCACCTTTTAGGTTTAGCTACATTTTTTACTGCAGGTGTTCAAGAAGTACGGGCTTGGACATTTAAAAAAGGAATGAAGGCACCTCAATGTGCCGGAATCATTCATAGTGATTTTGAAAGGGGCTTTATTCGGGCAGAAACGGTATCTTATGATGATTTAGTCGCATACGGATCATTTAATAAAGCAAAAGAAGGTGGAAAAGTTCGATTAGAGGGAAAAGATTATATCGTCCGAGACGGTGACATTATGCATTTTCGCTTCAATGTTTAAAATTGCTGTTTGAGAACGGTCTCGAAGCCAAATGAAATTGTGGAAAATGAAAACTAGCTTCGAGACCCGCTCTCGATGACAAATGAAGCTACGAAAGAACGAAGAATGACATTGGGAATCGGCCCATCTATTGCCCTACGCACTACCCGCATCCGCCGACCAAAACAGAAGCAAAAAGTCTATGGTGGTGAATAATACGAATAAATAACAGAAATTTTAGATATAATTTTCAAACTCGTAATCCTAATTACACTAGTTTGAAAATGCACCAAGTAAAACTTGTTACATCCCCAAATAACCTTTGGTTTAATTCAATGAATTATCTAGTGTATAATATGGACAGCCCTCCCTTTAATTAATGAAAATTTCCAACATGTTCATTGCAGAATTGTCTAGGCTGTGTTATAATAAGAAATCGTGAGTAATGAAGATTGCTCCTTGCTCAATTTTGAGCCGCTTAAGTCCAAAAGGAGGTGAATAGAGATGAGAAAGTACGAAGTTATGTACATCATCCGTCCAAATATTGATGATGAATCAAAAAAAGCAGTTGTTGAACGTTTTAACAAAATTTTGACAGATAATGGTGCTGAAATTACTGAATCAAAAGATTGGGGTAAGCGCCGTCTTGCTTATGAAATTGCAGATTATCGTGACGGTTATTACCAAATTATTAATTTTACAGCTGAACCACCTGCCGTTCAAGAATTTGATCGTTTAGCAAAAATAAATGAAGATATTATTCGTCATTTAATCGTTAAAGAAGACGAATAAGTTTTAATATATGTAATGGAGAATGTTTCACGTGGAACATTTTTCTCCAAGGGGAGTTGATTCTGATGTTAAATCGTGTGGTATTGGTTGGCCGCTTAACGAAAGATCCAGATTTAAGATACACACCAACTGGAGTTCCAGTTGCAACTTTTACATTGGCTTGTAATCGTCCTTTTACGAATCAAAAAGGCGAACGTGAAGCCGACTTTATTAATTGTGTTGTTTGGAGAAAACCGGCAGAAAATGTTGCTAATTACTTGAAAAAGGGTAGTTTGGCAGGAGTCGATGGACGTATTCAAACAAGAAATTATGAAGCCCAAGATGGTAGAAGAGTTTATGTGACAGAAGTAGTTGCTGATAGTGTTCAATTTTTGGAACCAAAAAATTCCTCTAACCGGGAATATCAAAATTCTCCATCTGGAGGATATCCGGGCTATGATAATCCATTTGGATCTAACAATCAGAATCAACAGAGAAATCCTAGCCCGGCAGGAAATGAAGACCCCTTCTTTGATAACGGACAACCTATTGATATATCTGATGATGATTTGCCGTTTTAATAGATGCTTTAATTAAAGCAAAAAACTGATGAAAGGAGTGTTATATATGGCTACTGGTGGAAAAAAGGGTCGCGGTAAACGTCGGAAAGTATGTTATTTTACTGCGAACGGAATTACCCACATCGATTATAAAGATGTTGATTTATTGAAAAAATTTATCTCTGAACGTGGAAAAATCTTACCTCGTCGGGTAACAGGAACGAGTGCAAAATATCAACGTATGCTAACAAAGGCAATTAAGCGGGCACGTCAAGTTGCATTACTTCCATATGTTGCGGAAGATAAATAAAATAATGATAAATAAAGCGGCAAAGGTTTATCTTTGCCGCTTTTCTTATAGGATGAGAAAGTATAAAAAACACAAGTAAATAACTTGGGACGAGTTTAGTGTCTAGCTCCGAGCGCCAGCGACTAGCAAACTTCACTCCCCTCCATTACGATAAGTCAACATCGGCTCGTTCCTCGCCGTGTTTCCTTTTCCTCGAAAAATGCAAAATGCATTTTTCTTCGTGCGATGCTTATTCGAGGAAGCAAATCTGTTCTCATTGCGGGGATGCCGTTTGTACGTTGCGAATAGGGTGCGACTCGCGCTTTTCTTATACAAGTTTAGTTGAAGGAGAAGATAATTATCGTTAAAATAAATATATGTAAATTGATATAATAGGCAAGAAAACTTAAGTTATAATTAAATACTGGTATGAAAGTCAGCCGGATGCTTTTTGATGTATATGAAGAAACTTTTGTATAGGCAAGTAGGCAAATTGTGATTTGCTATAAGTGGGACAAGGGTTGCCATCTATGTAGCTATAATCCTTTATAGGTGGAAGATAGGCCTGCAATGAACTGCATTTACAATAACTGTGATTTTTAAAAGAGGTGTTTAGGTGAAAGCAAAAGAGTTAACTGAAGGGGCAATTAATTTAGCAATTTATATCATTATTTTACTCATGTTTTTATATTTACCTATTTTTGGTGGACTATTTATGTTTATTGTACCGCTTCCTTTTATTTATTACACAGCGAAAAATGATTGGAAAGCCGGTTTGTTGTTTCTTATCGCCTCGATCATTTTGACATTAATAGTTGGAAGTTGGATAGCTTTACCGGTTCCTTTTTTATATGGTATCGTTGGTTTCGTATTAGGTTGGAATATTTATCATCAAAGGGAAGCACTGATCACTTTTTCAACCTCTACCTTGGCTTTCTTACTTAGCGTTGTCATTGTTTATATTATATCCGTGACACTTTTTGATATGAACTTCATAAAAGAAACACAATCTATATTTAAAGAAGTAATGGATCAAACCCTTTCAATATTAAATTATATGGGGGAAGATACGGTTCAAATCAAAGAACAGTTGACTGAGGCCTATGATTTAATCATATCATTAGTTCCTTCATTGTTAATTTTGTCATCGGCTTTCATTGTTTTGATTATCCAGTTCATTTCCTATCCGATTTTAAAAAGACTAGGAATTCAAGTGAAAACAGCAAAACCATTCAGGGAAATAACATTACCAAAAAGTTTAATATGGTATTTTTTAATAACTACTTTATTATCTTTAATAATTGAGGCAGAGAAAGGAACTTTTTTGTATAATGTATTTATAAATTTATTGTATCTGATTGATATTTGCTTTATCCTGCAGGCAATTACATTTATTTTTGACTATTGTTATAAAAAACGGATACATAAAGCATGGCCAATTATTATATCCGTTTTTATTATAGTGAACCCAATCTTTAATCAATTAGCCAAAATATTAGGCATTATTGATTTAGGATTTGAATTACGTAAACGGATACAATAATGGAATTTCCACTTAGTTTTTTTAATTTAGGAGTTGGAGTGTATGCCAATCTTTTTGCAAACAAAAGGAATGAAAAAAATATTGATAGGATTTTTTTCTATCATGTTCCTGTTATTATTAATCTTTGCTATCTATAATTGGTGGTTAAGTGCAATATCAATAATAATTTTGTTTTATTCGTTTTATTTATTAATAAAACAAAGCGTAAAATTTCAAAAAGAAATAGATCAATACATATCTCTTCTTTCCCATCGAGTAGAAAAGGTTGGCGAAGAGGCTTTATTACAAATGCCAATTGGAATTTTGCTTGTTGATGAAGAATACACGATTGAGTGGGCAAATCCTTACATGATATCTGTTTTTCAAGAAGAATCACTAATCGGGACATCCATTTATGATATAGCAGATGAGCTTATCCAAATGATGATTCAAGAAAATGAGAGTAAAACTATTGCACTCCATGAACGAAAGTTTCGTGTCTTCTATAAAAAGGAAGAAAAATTACTTTATTTTTTTGATATTACGGAACAAGCTTTGATTGAACAAAGATATGAAGAGGAACAACCAGTTATTGCCATCATATTTTTAGATAATTATGATGAGGTCACACAAGGAATGGATGATTTAGCAAGGGGAAGTTTAAACAGTCGGGTTACTTCTCTGTTGAACGAATGGGCGAGTCAGTATAATATTTATTTAAAAAGAATCTCGGGAGATCGATTTATCGCATTTTTTAATGAAAAAATATTAACAGAGTTAGAGGCAGGAAAGTTTTCAATTCTAGATCATATCAGGGATATGACGGCAAAAAATAATTTGCCGCTAACATTAAGTATCGGTGTTGGTGCAGGGAGTTCCTCGCTTCCAAAGCTAGGCAGCTATGCGCAATCAAGTCTTGATTTGGCATTGGGACGTGGTGGTGATCAAGCAGCTATAAAACTTCCAAACGGAAAAATAAAATTTTATGGTGGAAAAACCAATCCGATGGAGAAACGAACTCGGGTACGGGCAAGAGTGATTTCTCATGCACTAAGTGAGTTGATCCATGACAGCGATAGAATTTTTATTATGGGGCATAAATATCCGGATATGGATGCAGTTGGTGCCGCAATTGGTATATTAAAAATTGCCCAAATGAATCAAAAGGAATCTTATGTTATACTAAATGAGCAAGAAATTGATTCCGGAGTAAGGAAATTGCTCAATGAAGTGAAGCAAAAGACGGATATTTACAGTCATTTTATTTCACCACAGGAGGCATTAGAAATAAATATAACAAATGCTTTGCTAGTGATCGTTGACACACATAAACCATCTCTAGTCATTGAGGAAAAATTAGTCAATCGGTGCGAGCGAATCGTAGTCATTGATCATCATCGCCGAAGTGAAGAATTTGTCCAAAATCCTTTGCTTGTTTATATGGAGCCTTACGCGTCTTCTACTTCTGAATTAGTAACTGAACTGCTTCAGTACCAACCAAATCGAAAAATTGATATTCTTGAAGCAACGGCACTACTTGCGGGAATTATTGTTGATACAAAAAGCTTTACTCTTCGCACAGGTTCAAGGACGTTTGATGCAGCCTCATATCTAAGAGCAAAGGGTGCTGATACAGTTTTAATCCAAAAATTTTTACGTGAAGATTTAGATACTTTTATTAAGCGAGGAAAACTTGTTGAAAAAGTAGAATGTTATAAAGAAGGAATTGTCATTACAAAAGGAGAACCATCCGAATCATACAACAATGTTCTTATCGCTCAAACGGCAGATTTATTATTATCGATGGAAAATGTGGAGGCTTCCTTTGTTATATCAAAAAGACCGGATGATATGGTTGGCATTAGTGCACGTTCCTTAGGAAAAATAAATGTACAAATTATTATGGAACAGTTAGAGGGTGGAGGCCACTTAACCAATGCGGCTACACAATTGAGGGATATAACAATAAATGAAGCTGAAAAACAATTGAAAGCAGTGATTGATAGTTATTTAGAAGGAGGAAATCAATCATGAAAGTTATTTTTCTAAAAGATGTAAAAGGGAAAGGTAATAAAGGTGATATCAAAAACGTAGCCGATGGATATGCACAAAACTTTTTAATTAAAAATGGTTATGCTATCGAAGCGACACCGGCAAATATCAAATCTCTTGACGCGAAGAAACGGAAGGAAGAAAAGGAAGCACAGAAAGAGTTGGAAGAAGCCAAACAACTAAAGGAAAGTTTAGAAAAATTAACTGTTGAAATCGGCGCAAAATCAGGTGAAGGCGGTCGTCTTTTCGGTTCAGTTACATCAAAACAAATTGCTGAACAACTCCAAAAGCAACATGGCATTAAATTAGATAAACGCAAAATTGAATTGGAGCATGCGATTCGAGCTCTTGGATTTACAAAAGTCCCTGTTAAATTACATCCAGAGGTTCAAGGTACATTAACCGTTCATGTAAAAGATAAGAATTAAATACTAAGAATAAATTGTTTTATGTCATTAACAGAAACAAATAAATTTTTCCATCGAAATCAAAAAACGGTCATGATAAAATAATATAAGAATTATTACGGCTGTCTCAAGACTCAGACCTTTAAGTAGTTAACCTATACAATGAGGTTGTATTGAGCAGCCTATTTCTATTTGAAAACAAGTTTCTATTTATGAAAAAGGAATGAACATCAATTCATGCATAAAAGGAGCTTAGGGACAAGCGGTACCTATGCGTGAACAATCAAGTCTTAAAATTTTCGATAACGTCAAATTTGTATCCTTGCTTGGTATAATAGTATTGTACGTATCAAAAAGAAATATGGACCAAGTTTTCTTATGTATAATTTTTAGTTTTAGAATTTCCAACACCATCCATTAGCATCTTTGATCGGAAGGAATCCATTCTTTTTTAAAAATAAAAATGACAATATTTGGAGGTTTGAAAAAGCAAATGAATGATTTGTTAATCGATCGAACCCCTCCTCAGAATATTGAAGCAGAACAAGCCGTCTTAGGTGCTATTTTTATAGAACCTGAGAGTTTGATTTTTGCCTCTGAAAATTTAATACCAGAAGATTTTTACCGAAGTGCTCACCAACGAATATTTTCAGTTATGTTGAAATTAAATGATCTGGGCAAACCTGTAGATGTTGTAACGGTATCCGAGGAATTAGCAGCTTCCAATCAATTGGAAAATGTAGGTGGTATTTCTTATCTGATGGAATTGGCAAACTCAGTACCGACTGCTGCCAATATTGATTATTATGTTCACATTGTTGAGGAAAAATCTTTATTACGTAATCTTATTCGCACCGCCAGTGAAATAGCGCAAGAAGGATATACACGTGAAGATGAGGTAGAAGTTCTTTTATCGGAAGCAGAAAAGCGGATTCTTGAAGTAGCAAACCGTAAAAATACCGGAGTCTTCCAAAATATTAAAGATGTCCTAGTAAGGACCTATGATCATATTGAGCAACTTCACAGTAGAAAAGGGGAGATTACCGGAATTCCAACCGGTTTTAATGATCTTGATCGTATGACCGCAGGATTTCAACGCAATGATTTAATCATTGTCGCTGCACGTCCATCTGTAGGGAAAACCGCTTTTGCCTTGAATATTGCTCAAAATGTGGCAACGAAGACGGATGAAAATGTTGCGATTTTTTCCCTGGAAATGGGGGCGGAACAGCTAGTTATGCGGATGTTGTGTGCTGAAGGGAATATCAATGCACAAAGTTTGCGTACAGGTGCATTAACCGATGAGGATTGGAAGAAACTAACGATGGCCATGGGAAGTTTATCGAATGCCGGTATTTATATTGATGATACGCCAGGAATTCGCGTTCAAGAAATTCGTGCCAAATGCCGTCGTTTAAAACAGGAACAAGGTTTAGGAATGATCGTTATTGACTATTTACAATTAATTCAAGGAAGCGGCAGACGTTCCGATAACAGACAACAAGAAGTATCTGAAATATCCCGCTCATTGAAAGCCCTCGCTCGTGAATTGGAAGTCCCAGTCATTGCCTTGTCACAGCTGTCCCGAAGCGTTGAACAACGCCAAGATAAACGACCGATGATGTCTGATATTCGGGAATCAGGAAGTATTGAGCAGGATGCTGATATCGTTGCCTTTTTATATCGCGATGATTACTATGATAAAGAATCTGAGAATAAAAATATTATTGAGATTATTATAGCTAAGCAACGGAATGGTCCAGTCGGTACGGTACAATTGGCGTTTGCAAAGGAATATAATAAATTTGTTAATTTAGAAAGACGATTTGATGAAGCAGCCATTCCACCGGGAGCTTAAAAAATTAGGCTCCCTTTTTTAAAGGATAAGAAAGTATAAAAATACAAGTAACTAACTTGGGATGAGTTTATTGTCTAGCTCCGAGCGCCAGCGACTGAGAAACTAGCTCTCCTCCACTACCTCGATCCAGTAGTCCGCCCTTTTTAAGAATCATTCCTCTTTCACGAACATTATAAGTCTATTTATACTAATTTATTCGTATATTACATTGACATTTTACAGAAAACTGATACACTAAATTGTTGTAAGGTACGTGTATAAAATTTTGGAGGTGTCCAAATGGCATCAGTCGTTGTAGTTGGTTCTCAGTGGGGCGACGAAGGAAAAGGAAAGATAACGGATTATTTGTCGGAAAATGCAGAAGTTGTTGCTCGCTATCAAGGGGGAAATAACGCAGGACATACCATAAAATTCAATGGTGAAACATTTAAGTTACATCTAATTCCATCCGGGATTTTTTATAGAAAAAAGATTTGTGTCATTGGAAATGGTATGGTCATTGATCCGAAAGCTTTGGTGGAAGAATTAGAATATCTTCATAATCGTAATATTTCAACTGATAATTTATATATAAGCAATCGTGCACATGTCATCTTACCTTATCATATTAAACTGGATCAGGTGGAAGAAGAAGCAAAAGCAGAAAATAAAATTGGAACGACAAAAAAGGGAATTGGACCGGCTTATATGGATAAAGCAGCCAGAGTCGGAATCCGGATTGTTGATATATTAGATAAAGATATATTTAAAGAAAAATTATCCCGTAATCTCCAAGAAAAAAATCGCCTTTTTGAAAAAATTTATGAAACAGGAGGATTTACATTAGAAGAGATTTTAGATGAATATTATGAGTACGGACAACAGATTAAACAATATGTGTGTGATACCTCTGTTGTACTGAACAATGCGATTGATGAGGGGAGATGTGTATTGTTTGAAGGTGCACAAGGTGTGATGCTTGATATTGATCAAGGCACCTATCCTTTTGTTACATCTTCTAATCCGGTCGCAGGTGGTGTGACTATCGGTTCTGGTGTTGGACCAACAAAAATAGACCATGTTGTAGGTGTAGCAAAGGCATATACAACAAGAGTCGGCGATGGGCCATTTCCAACTGAGCTTATGGATGAGATAGGCGAACAAATTCGTGAAGTTGGACGTGAATATGGAACAACGACAGGACGGCCACGTAGAGTTGGTTGGTTTGACAGCGTTGTTGTTCGTCATGCAAGAAGAGTCAGTGGCATTACCGACCTATCTTTAAACTCCATTGATGTTTTAACAGGAATTGAAACTGTAAAGATATGTGTTGCCTATAAATACAAAGATAACATCATTGAGGAATTTCCTGCGAGTTTGAAAGTTCTTTCCGAATGTGAACCTGTTTATGAAGAATTACCGGGTTGGACGGAAGATATAACCGGATGTAGAACATTGGATGAATTGCCAGAAAACGCACGTCATTATGTGGAACGTGTTTCTCAATTAACCGGAATCCCACTATCAATTTTCTCTGTTGGACCTGACCGCACACAAACTAATTTAGTACGGGGCGTTTATCGGTAAAATACCTGTTTCTTTAAAAACGGACCTCTATAAGGGAATAAACATGCTTGATCAATAAATGGTCAAGCATGTTTTAAATAAGTCTACAAAGATGTTTAAGCAGTACATTGTAACCTCGCCAATGATGTTCCCACTGTTAAATCAAAAATTATTTATCTTCAATCTTAAGTAACTTTTTTGTAATAAAAATGTAATTTTGTACCGTTTAAATTCTAAACGATTCCATAACAATAACCTTTAAGATAAACAAAGAAAATAAATGTATAATTCAAATGAAAGAGGAACCAGTCCACAAAGGGTTACCCATTATTTTTCATCAATTATACAGTTGCATTACAAAAATAGATGTTTTGACAAATTATTCATTATTTATGATAAATTAGAAATAAATGAATTAAATTATAATTTTCTTTAACATCTATTTGATATCACAAATAGGTTAGGAGGTACAGAATGCAACTGAAAGAAGGTTTGCAAAAAAAGTCGGTAAAGGCAGGGAGCTTGAAAGACCAACAAAGGCAGACGTTTAAACGAACAATTATAGTGACCATTGCTATATCGACAATTTCCACAGGTGCATCCATCGCCACAGCAAAAGAAACACCCAAATTACAAAAAGTATATCATGTTTATATAAATAATACTTATTTAGGCACTGTATCTAATAAAGAAAAGGTCGAGCGCTTCGTTAATCAAAAAATAAGTGAAACACGAAAGCAGTTTGGAGGATATCAATTAATATACAAAAAAGATGACCTCGCTTTCATCCCTGAACAAGTTTTTACGTCTACTGTTGATCATGAGAAAGATGTTATTAGCAAAATACAAGCGAATTACCATGTAACCGCAGAAGCTGTTGCAGTGCAAATTGACGGTAAAACGGTTACATACTTAGAAGATGAAGAAAAGGTTAATGAATTAGTAGAGAAGTTAAAACTTACTTATACTTCACCAGAACAGCTGAAAGCATTAGAAATACAAAAGAACGAAAATTTGCCTGAATTAAAAAAAGGGGAAACAAGAATTACAGATATTTCATTGAGTCCAAAATTAACCTACGTGCATGAGGAAATTGATCCTACCCAAGTGACATCAGTTGATGAAGCGATAAATTTATTACAAAAAGGAACAAGGAAAAAAGAAAAATATATTGTAAAAGAAGGAGACGTCTTAGGGATAATTGCAGAAAGTCATGGAATGGATCTAAAACAGCTTCTTGAACTAAATCCAGGTTTAAAGGAAGAATCCATCATTCGAATTGGTGATGAGTTGAATGTAACCGCATATGAGCCATATGTAAAAGTAAATGTGAAACAAGAAAACATGTCTATACAAAAGATTCCATATGAAGTTCAAATTGTTGAAGATAAAAAAATGTATAAAGGGGATGCAAAAGTAGTTCAAGAGGGCGTCGAAGGGGAAAAGATGGTTCGCTCCATTATCACATTACAAAACGGGGCAAAAATTGGGGAAGAAATTGCTGATGAAAAGGTCATAAAAAAACCAGTAAACAAAATCATTCATCAAGGTACAAAGGCCATTCCCTCCAGAGGAACTGGGCAATTTGCCTGGCCCACTAATGGAGGTTATATATCTAGTCATTTAGGTTACCGCTGGGGAAAACAGCATAAAGGAATTGATATTGCTCGTCCTGCAGACAGAATGATTAAATCAGCAGATAATGGCATAGTTGTCTCGGCTGGATGGGATGGAGGTTATGGGAACAAAATTGTCATTGATCATAATAATGGCTTTCAAACCGTTTATGCACATCTTTCATCGATCAATGTTTCTATTGGGCAAACGGTAGAAAAAGGAAGCCAAATTGGTATAATGGGAAGTACAGGTAATTCTACAGGGATTCATCTTCATTTTGAAATGTATAAAGATGGCGTATTACAAAATCCATTAGTTTATTTGCAATAAAGTGTAATATGAATCAATAGACGGAAATTGATATCTTCGCCGATTGTTAGATGGATAATCTGACCTTAACAGGAGGTTATCAAATCTTTAAGTGGGAGTCTTGACTTTCCATGAAAAGTGGGATAAAAAATAAAGAAAACTCATGCGTCCGAGTCTTTAGACAACCAAAGAGCCGTCGTTGAGTGAAAAAACATTTTCGCTTGCGGGGGAATGCTACCGAAGTCTCTCTCGTTCACCGACAAATATAAAATTTTTTTGGCTGCGATGTATTCCTGCAATGCTTTCCTATTAGCGAAAAAAATATAATTCCCTGGTTATCCGGGGAATTTTCTTATGAAAAAAATCTTCATGCGTTGAATAAATGGAATAAATCCAACTGAAAAATAAAGGAAATTAATGAAAATGTGGTGAACTTCACTACTATTTCATGATAAAGTAAATAGTAGGGCTTCCTTTATTAAAGTTTGCGTTAAAATATAATACACGTGGATAATGTTTATGCAAATATGAGTGTGAATTATTCGTGAAAATTTCATGCTATTCATAAGTAGAACCTAATTTTCAATACTTCATATTCTTCCTGAAATCCCTAAAAACCAGAATAGATGAAAATAAATGGCGTAATTACATGTAGCAGAGAGGAGAGGTTTAAATGTCTAAAAAAATTTTGGTCGTAGATGATGAAAAACCAATTGCAGATATTTTACAGTTTAATTTAAAAAAGGACGGTTATGAGGTTTTTTGTGCATACGATGGTGATGAAGCACTGGAATTGGTTGAAGAAGTGCAGCCTGATCTTATCTTACTGGACATTATGCTTCCGGAAAAAGATGGGATGGAAGTTTGTAAAGAAATCCGAAAAAAATATGAGATGCCAATTATTATGTTAACCGCAAAGGATTCAGAAATTGATAAAGTTCTAGGTCTTGAACTAGGTGCTGATGATTATGTTACAAAACCATTCAGTACAAGGGAGCTGCTAGCTCGTGTAAAGGCAAACTTGCGCCGTCAACAACAAGTTATTACAGTAAATCAAGAAAATGAGAATAAAGAAATTGCCATTGGGGCTCTCGTTATCCATCCGGATGCATATATCGTATCCAAACGAGGCGAGATGATCGAACTAACACATAGGGAGTTTGAACTTTTATATTATTTGGCAAAACATCTTGGTCAAGTAATGACGAGAGAACATTTACTCCAAACTGTCTGGGGTTATGATTATTATGGGGATGTTCGGACGGTTGATGTAACGGTGCGTAGATTACGGGAGAAAATTGAAGATAATCCAAGTCATCCCGGTTGGCTTGTCACAAGACGCGGTGTAGGATACTATTTACAAAACCCAGAACAGGAGTAATCGAGGCAAATGAAAAAATTTTCCATATTTTCTTCGATTCGGTTAAAATTTATTCTTTTCTTCGTTTTACTTATCTTACTTGCCATGGAAATTATTGGCGTTTATTTTGTTCGGGAGTTAGAAAAGGAACTCACGCAGAACTTTAAAGACTCAATTTTAAGCCGAGTAAATTTATTAACTTATAATTTGGAAGAAGAGTTTTTAAAAGATCGGGATAATGAGGAATCCTTACAATTTGAAGATGACGTGAAAAAACTGTTAATTGATAATAAATCTTCAGATATAGAAGAAATGCGGGTGTTTGATAAAGATTTACGGGTTATTGCTACTTCCGATCCGGGAAGTCAGGATAAAGTTGGTCAAAGGACGACAGATGTCGTTGTGACAAGAACCTTTGTTACGGAAGAAATGATAGAAAAAATGTCTATTGACAAATCAACGAATGAACGGAAGTGGTTATTGTACGTCCCGATCAAAGTTAATAATGATATTGAAGGGATTTTATTCATTGAAGGGAAAATTGAAAGGGTTTTTAGTCAAATTCAAGTCATCAATCAAGTTCTCATCAATGGAACGATAATTGCCCTCGTCTTTACAGCCATTGTCGCAGTCATCATTGCTCAAACCATTACAAGACCGATTACGGATATGAAAAAGCAGGCCCAGGCAATGGCCAGAGGGAATTATTCCCGGAAAGTAAAGGTATACGGTCATGATGAAATTGGTCAATTAGCTGTAACTTTTAATAATTTATCTAAAAAACTTCAGGATGAACAAGCAAAAACGGATAGTGAAAAACGAAAATTATCCTCAATCTTAAAGTTTATGACAGACGGGGTGATTTCCACCGATCGTAAAGGGCGGATTATCCTTATTAATGAAGCGGCCGAGCAAATGCTGAATGTTACACGTGAAACAGTCATATCTGAAAATATTATTGATGTCCTGGATATTGGTGATAAATATACATTAAAGGAGTTAACACAAGAACAAAACTCGGTCATTCTCGATTTAAGTACAAAAGCGGTACCGCTAATTGTACGGGTTAATTTTTCCATTATCCAAAAAGAAACAGGGATTATGAACGGTTTAATTGTTGTCCTCCATGATATAACCGAGCAGGAAAAAATTGAAAGAGAACGCCGTGAATTTGTTGCCAATGTATCGCATGAGTTAAGGACACCTTTAACAACAATGCGAAGTTACTTGGAAGCTTTGACGGATGGTGCTTGGAAGGATAAAGACATTGCTCCTCAATTTTTACAGGTAACACAAAAAGAAACGGAACGGATGATACGGCTAGTAAATGATCTCCTCGTGTTATCAAAAATGGATAGTAAAGATTACCAATTACGAAAAGAATGGATTAATCTTCCAAAGTTTCTTGACCATATTATCGACCGGTTTGAGATGGCGAGAGAAAAAAATGTCCATTTTTCACGTGACTATTTAAATGAATTAATACTCGTAGAAATTGATCAAGATAAAATTACCCAAGTATTAGATAATATTATTTCCAATGCTTTAAAATATTCGCCAAGTGGTGGAACAATCACCGTTAATTTGGTTGTCTTTCATGACTTTTTGGAGGTGAAAATTTCCGACCAAGGTGTAGGGATACCAAAGCAAAATTTACACCGTATCTTTGACCGTTTTTATCGTGTTGATAAAGCGAGATCAAGACATATTGGCGGCACTGGACTCGGACTTGCAATTGCTAAGGAAATGATTGAAGCCCATAACGGTCATATTTGGGCTACGAGCATTGAAGGGGAAGGAACGACCGTCCATTTCACCCTACCATATGACCGTGATCAGGGAGATGATTTTTAATGAAAATTGAAAAAATCAAAACATTACTACTCATTACTTTGGTTTTGGTTAGCATCGTTTTGTTTTGGAATCTTGTCACTTTTCAGCGGAACTATGAATTAGTGAATAATCAAGAATATGTAAAAGAAGTCACCATTAATGATATAAAAAAGTCAATAAAAGATCTAATTGTGCCGAATAAGATCATTTATCGAAATGGCGAAAATAGTTTTCGTGGTATTCAAAATATGGAACAAATCACACCAGTTATGAATGATATTCGAAAATGGACTTTTTATGGTTTTCAAAGAAGTGTTAATGAATTTGTGGGAAAGTTTGATGAAACGCCTGAAAAGCAGGCCCTCATTATCCAATTTTCCGGTGATGTACCGTTTGAATTACTAAAATCCATGTATACGGTTGAGGCAAAAGAAATACCAAACGGAAATTTCCGCTACATGTTCATTTTTAAGGAAGACTTAAATGATGATGAAGGAATTGTTTATTTTACAACCAATGATTTAAAGTCGGTCATTAAGGCAAATGTTCGGCAAAAATCTTCTGCACATTTTAGAGGCATAATAGAAAATATGAGCAATAATAGTAATCCTTATTATGCTTACAAGAAGAATTCCGGAGGCTATTTATTTGTAAACAACAAAGAAACCGTTATGCCGGACGATCAATACTATCCGCGGTTATACGATGAAAAAATATTTGTTGATGCACTTTTTTCGAATCCGGACAGGGTAACGATAAATGGTGAAGAATATACGGACGGTTCAAGTTTGATGAAGCTTCAATCTGATCAGCAGATGTTGACTTTTGTAGATCCAACCATTACTGAATCACCTGACACAGTTTATAACATGATAACAACAAGTGTTAATTATATAAATGCACACGGAGGATGGACGGATGAATATTATTACTCGGGAGCATTTGTAAAAACGAAAAAAATTAGTTTTCAACTTTATACAAATAATTATCCTGTATTCAATGAACTCGGATTAAATGAACTTTCATTAGTTGTCGGGAAAAATAAAATTCATGAGTATAAACGTCCGTATTTTAGATTAGACTTTATCCCATATAACCCAAGCAAACAGGATTATACCTTACCTAAGGGAACAGATGTGTTAGAGGATATACAAGAGGATGGTGTAGATTTAGAATCGGTTGAAGATATTTTAATTGGGTATCATATGGAAAAAGATAATGAGAATGCCGTTATAAAATTTCAACCCTCTTGGTTCTATAAAATCGGTAATTCATGGATCCGGGTTAATGATGAAAAACTGGGAGTGGTCGAAAATGGACTTGAGTAGGGCCAAAAACGTTTTTATTATAACTTTTCTTATATTGGATATTTTTTTGATCAGTCAATTTATCACTCAAAAATCTGAAAACACATATGATTTAATTCAAGATACGCCTATTGATCAACAATTGAAAGCTGATAATATTCAAATTAAAGCCGAACTACCATTAAAGCCAACAAAGGCAAGCTTTGTTGAGACAGATGCCATGGTTTTTCAAGAAGATGAGATTTCTTCTTTATCGGGACAGTCTATTGAGCTTCTGAACAATAATCATTTAATAAAAGGTCAGTTAACGAGCCCGTATCCGTTAGAGAAGGATTGGAAAGTGTCTGATGTGGATCAATTTTTAAAGAATTATGTTTATTACGGTGATCAATACAAATATTATCAATATGATAAAGATAAAAATATGATCACCTATTATCAACTGTATAAAAATCAAATGTTTTATAAAAATGCAAGCGGACAAGTTCAATTAGAGTTAAATGATAAAAATGAGATTATTTCTTATACACAAACGATGCTTAATGATATAAAAGAAATCTCTAATCAAGAGATTCTTACTGCTCATGAAGCAATGGCTATTCTTTATAATAAAGGATTGCTAGAAGCCGGTAGTAATATAACAAATATTAAGTTTGGATACTATACATTGGTACCGATAAAATCTTCACAATTACTTGCACCTACATGGTGTTTTACCATTGATGATAAACGGGATTATTTTGTAAATGCTGTTGAAGGTCATGTGTTAAATGAAGAAGAGAAAATTTTAAAATAGGTAGATGTTTTGATAAAACGTTAAATATGATAAGATAATGAGTATGAATACATACTTGATAGGCTGGTAGAATTTAATCTACTAGCCTTTAAATATGACAGAAGGAAAGATTTTTAAGTAGATAAATAAGTGTTTATGGAGTGAAAGGAATGACATTAAAATTTAGTGTATTGGCAAGTGGAAGTACCGGAAATGCAATTTACGTAGAGACAGAGGAGCATGCCTTTTTAGTTGATGCAGGTTTAAGCGGAAAGAATATGGAAGGGCTGTTGCAACAAATTGAAAGAAAACCTGATCAGTTGGATGGCATTCTTGTCACCCATGAACATAGTGACCATATAAAAGGTGTTGGCATTTTGGCAAGAAAATACAAGTTGCCGATTTACGCAAATGAAAAAACATGGCAGGCTATGTCACCGTCAATTGGTGAAATACCAACGGATTTAAAATTTATATTCCCCATAGAATCTGTTCGTTCTTTCAAAGGGCTGGACATCGAATCTTTTGGTGTTTCTCACGACGCGGCAGAACCGATGTTTTATATCTTTCATCATAATGGAAAAAAGTTGGTAGTTATAACCGATACCGGATATGTCAGCAATCGGATGATCGGCACAATTGAAAATGCCGATTACTACATATTTGAAAGTAATCATGATGTAGAAATGTTGCGAATGGGGAAATACCCGTGGAATATTAAACGGCGAATATTAAGCGATATTGGTCACGTTTCTAATGAAGATGCCGCAATGGCAATGAGCGAATGTATAGGTGACAATACGAAAGGGATTTATTTGGCACATTTAAGTAAAGATAATAATATGAAAGAATTGGCGAGGATGTCGGTAGGCCAAGTTTTAGAAAGTCAGGGGTTTGTTGTTGGTGAGCAAGTTTCATTATATGACACAGATCCGAAAATCCCTACCGTATTAAAGGCAATCTAAAAACTAGTAAAAGAGTTGATAAAAAAAGGCTTTTGTTCATATATGTAACAAAGGCTTTTTTCACATACCTAGGGAATTTTTTAGTAAGATATTGTTCATATTAATTAAGAGTAAAAGTATTTGTAGATATTTTTTAGCTGACTCATATATACATAATAAATAATCAAATAAAAGGTGTGATTATAATGAGTTATTATGAAGATGACAGCGGATTTGGAAGTCGAAAAAAGTCAAAAGTAAATAAACGGGGTTATTTTTTCTCTGGTTTTATCGGGGCTATCATTGGTGGCTTAATTGTATCGTTGGCTTCACCTTATTTAATGGATAACCAAGCCAATGAGAATCAATCAAATGCCATTATTGAAAAGACGAATAAAGAAAATAACAGTAATAAAAATTTCCAAAATGTTTCCGTAAAAGTAGAAACAGATGTGACAAAAGCAGTAAACAAGGCAAGTGATTCTGTTGTCGGAATTACAAATATCCAAGGAGGCAATGTTTGGACACAGGCACAAGAGGCAGGGACCGGTTCAGGGGTTATCTATAAAAAACATGGCAACTCAGCCTATATTGTTACTAACCATCATGTCGTTGATGGGGCAAACCGACTGGAAGTCACTTTAGCCAATGGAGAAAAAATAGAGGCGAAATTATTAGGAAGTGATCTATGGACCGATCTAGCTGTTTTACAAGTAGACGGAAGTAAGATTCATACGGTGGCTGAATTTGGTGATTCAGATGCTTTAAAATTAGGTGAAACAGTGATTGCCATTGGAAACCCGCTTGGTTTGGAATTTGCCGGCTCGATCACGCAGGGGATTATTTCCGGTTTGGAACGGACAGTACCGCTTGATTTTGACAATGACAGTATACCTGATTGGAACGCAGAGGTGTTACAAACAGATGCAGCGATTAATCCAGGGAATAGCGGAGGTGCCCTTGTGAATATTGCCGGGCAAGTCGTTGGTATCAACTCCATGAAAATTGCCCAAGAACAAGTGGAAGGAATAGGTTTTTCCATTCCAATTAACACAGCAATTCCTATCATTGAAGACTTGGAGAAAAATGGCGTGGTAAAGCGGCCGTATATGGGTGTTTCCTTGGAGGATATTAGCGATGTGCCTATTTATCATCAACAACAAACTCTTCGTTTGCCGAATCATATTAAAGCGGGATTATTAATTGCGGAAATTGCCCCGGGTGGTCCGGCAGATCAAGGTGGATTACAACAATTGGATGTTATTGTGAAATTGGATGGGAAAGAGGTGAACAACATCATTGATTTACGCAAACATTTATACACAAAAAAGGAAATTGGTGATCAGTTGAAAGTGGGATTTTACCGAAATGGAAAATATCAAGAAAAGACAATTACACTAACTGGGGAAGGAAGGTAAGTCACAGGGGCACCTCGCAAATTTTCATATGATAAGCAGGTACGTTTCATGACTTTATCTTACGGGGATTTGATTGGTCAATGAAACCACTGAGGCAGTTCCTGTGGCGATCTCTTCAAATCAGGTGATGGAAATGAAAAAAATTTTTTGTTGCAAAGAGCATGTCGAATATGGACTGGAAGAAGTGATAAATGAAAGTGAAGTTCCGCCAAAACTCGAGGAAGTAAAAGAACAGTTGCCAACAGTAACCTGTGAATACTGTGGACAACTTGCGGAATATATTGTGTCGAACTAATATTCTCACACAAAATGTGGATAATGGATGTGGATATGTGGATAACTCCTGTTGATAAGATGTCAGTAACCTGTTTATAGCTTGTTTATAAACTGGGGAAAAATCACTATATTAGGAAAAAGGTCAAGGGAGGATTTTCCTATATGAAACAAGGGCCGTCTGAATGGAGGCCCCTTGTCATAGTACGACCTAAATTGTAATTATCGGACGCTATAGCTTTTCTATGCATTATTTAACTAACTCTAACAATGAACAGCACTCCACATGTACTGTATGTGGGAAAAGATCGACCGGTTGAACGAGCTGTAATTGGTAACCAAATGGGAGTAATTCTTTAATGTCTGTGGCAAATGTGTCTGGATTACATGAAACATAGACAATACGTTCAGGTTGAGCACGGCCGATTTTCCTCATAACTTTTCCGCCGGCACCCGAGCGAGGAGGATCTAACAATAATAGTTCAGGCGTTCCGAAGCTATCGATAACCTCGTCTATTCCATGTCGTGCATCTCTCGCCAGAAAATGTGTATTGGTTATCCCGTTATCCTGTGCATTTCGCCTTGCCGATTCAATGGATGTTTCCACGATTTCAATGCCGCTTAATTCTTTTACCTGTTTAGCAAAAGGAAGGGAAAATGTGCCTACACCGCAGAAAAGATCAATCATTTTTTCATGTTTTTTCGGTTGTCCCATTTCAATGGCAAGATCGACTAATTTTTGTGCTTGCGTTGGGTTTGTTTGAAAAAATGTATCATACCAAATGCGGTAGTGAAAACCGGATAATTCATCATAAATAAAATCTCTTCCCGATAAAATATGCGTTTTTTCTGATTGGGTCCGATCTGCCCAATCTCGATTTTCCAGCCATAATAAACTTTTGACTTCGGGAAATTTTTTTGCAATCCGACTAATTAAATCGGATGCAGCTTCACGAAGATTTCCATCCGGCGCCTCGGTGGCAAATAAGGCCAGCATCATTTCCCCTGTGGCAAAAGATTCACGAATCATTAAGTGTCGCAATAACCCTTCATGAGTATCTTTATTATACCCAGATAGATGATGGTCACTGGCCCACTTTGCAACGTCCATCGCCGCCTTAACCATTTTCTCTCCGGCAATTAAGCAGGTTTCAAGTGAAATAATTTTTCTGAAGTTCCCTTGCTCATGCAAACCAAGAAATCCATCCGGAGAAAAGGTAAATTCCATTTTATTACGGTAATGCCATGGCTCTTCCATACCAATTGTATCTTGGACAAGATATGGATGAAATCCTTGTGCTTCCAGGGCACGTTTTACGTGATTCGTTTTTTCTTCCAATTGACCACTGTATTGCCAATGTTGCCAGACGCAACCACCACATAAAGAGAAATGAGGGCAATCAGGCCCTATTCGTTCTGGATGAGCTTCAATAATTTCTTCAAGAAGGGCTTTTCTCCTTCTCCGTTCAGGTTTATCAACAGTAACGCGTACTTTTTCCCCAGGCAGTGTTTCCGGGACAGTCAATTTTAGTTTTTTTAAACTTCCCTTCTCATTCTCATGCCAAACGACAGCTTGTCCTGCCCCATTTTTATCCAATCGTCTAATTTCGGTTATGAAAGATGCTCCTACTGAGGTAGTCAATCGTGTTCCTCCTTCCAATGTAAACACTTATGTCATTTTCTGTTATAGTCAACGGAAATGAATATCATTCTTTTTATACTAACCTATTATAATGGAAACCAAATGATTTTAAAATTACCGGAATAGATTAAAAAGATGTAATGGAAAATTAAGGTTTTTAAAATTTTACCAAAGGATTGTATTTCGTTTTGGATAAATTTGGGGGCGCTAAATTTTCAAAGAGATCCAAATTTTTAAAGTTATTTTTATTTCCAGCCATCGTTTGATTTATTATTTGTCCATTTGATAAAATACAAAAAAAAGAAAGGTCATCGAAAATGAAGATTTCGGTTATAACTGTAGGAAAACTGAAAGAGAAATATTTAAAACAAGGTATTGATGAGTATTTAAAACGATTATCTACCTATGCTAAAGTAGAAATCATTGAGGTGGCCGATGAAAAAGCACCGGAACATTTAAGTGAGGCAGAAATGGAAGAAGTAAAGTGGAAGGAAGGGCAACGAATTCTTTCCAAACTTAGTGAAGACACTTACGTTATTACCCTGGAAATAAGTGGTAGAATGTTAAGTTCCGAACAACTTGCTGCAAAAATTGATGAACTCAGTACATACGGTAAAAGTAAACTAGCATTTATTATCGGAGGTTCGCTCGGACTAAGTAAAGAAGTGCAAAAACAAAGTGACCTAGCCCTTTCCTTCTCGAAAATGACATTTCCGCACCAGCTAATGAGACTGATTTTACTTGAACAAATATACCGGGCTTACCGGATTAATCGAGGTGAACCGTACCATAAATAGAGGCAAGATTGATGTAAATAAGGTGGAATTTTGGTATCGGAAGCGGGTATTGAAAATGTCTGTTCATTATCCGTTTCTCGATATTGATAAGGCAGATGGGTGGGAAAAAGTCAGAAGACATTTGATTGTTTAATTGTACACTTCGAGATGAATATTTAGAGAAGACCACTTATGAGTAGTTTAATAATAATGGTTGGATGGCTATAGGATACAGAGCGTGTTATCGAATCTAAAGTTAAAATTGAGGGAAAAAGAGTGAATATCATGCACATTCATCCATTTGTAATCAATGTTTATACAAAAATTTTACGGCCATTTGGAGCCGGCTTTCCTTCACTAGGAAAATACGGTATTCGAAAGTGTTCAAAAAGAGTATCTTAGGATTTTCGATATTAATCTCTATCGAGAAAAACTTGACATATCGAATCAATTACCTATTTTTGATATATAGTTAAAATTTTTATATACTACAAATGTGACTAGGATGGAAAACTTTTATTTTGAAATGATAAACCTTACTCACAAATGAGAGAGTATGTTATTGTATATAGAATAAAAGCACATAATAAGCCTGGTTGTTTATTTTTTTATTAAAGGAGAATGATTATGTCAACATTTGTAGACTTAGTAGAAAAACGCCGTTCGATTTACGCATTGGGAACGGATAGTGAGTATTCAAAAAAGGATATTGAAAATAGAATTCGTGAGGTCGTTAAGCAAGTCCCTTCAGCCTTCAATAGCCAAACGACACGTGTCGTTGTATTATTTGAAGAAGCAAATCGTAAGTTCTGGGATCATATTTATAATGTGCAAAAGGATGTTCTAGAAGGTGGCATGCAGGAGTGGATGTCAGGAGTGGTATCAGGTGCTAAAAATGGAATTGGTACAGTTTTATTCTTCGAGGATAAAGAGGTAGTTGAAAAAATGCCTGCACAAGTAGCCCGTCAAGAAGCATATAAACAAAATAATAATGCGAACGCCCAATACGCTGTTTGGTTAGCTTTGGCTGAAATGAATTTAGGTGCAAGTTTACAACATTTTAACGTTGGTTATGAACAAGGATTCGATAAAGCGACGAAGGAAATGTTTAATCTGCCGGAATCTTATGAAATGCTTGCACAAATGCCATTTGGTTCCATTGAACAAGAGGTTGGCGAAAAGGAATATATCGATACAGCCGTTCAAGTAAAAGTTTTTGACAAATAATTATTGTCTAATGGAAAGCTGTTCGATGTGAAGTCACCTCATGTACGGATGATAGAGCCTAAACAATTGTAAAAAGATTTGTTAGGCTCTATCTTTTTAAAGACAATATGGTACGAGGAGGAATGAAGATGAAAAACTTAAAGCTAAACAATGACGTTAAAATCCCTATTGTTGGTTGTGGAACAAATACTTTCGGTAAAGAGGGAAACCAATATTCTGGAGACTTAAGAGGAGATACAAAAGAGGTCGATTGGGCAATTGAAAATGGTTACCGTCATTTTGACTCTGCGCAAGTATATTTCAATGAGGAAGTTTTAGGAGAAGGGATAAAAAAATCCTCTCTACCACGCAAAGACTTCTTTATCACTACGAAGCTCAATACACGTGGAGGCTTTCGTGGTATTAAATGGGCACAGGGTGAAATTGAAAAAAGTTTAGAGAAATTGCAAACCAACTATATCGATTTATTCCTTATCCATTTTCCTTGGGATAATAAGGATGAAATTTTAGAAGCTTGGAATCTACTAGAGGATTACTACAACCGTGGTGTGTTTCGATCAATTGGTGTATCGAACTTTGAAAAGGAACATCTCGATTTAATCCTTAGTCACGGCAAAGTTAAACCAGCAGTTAACCAGATTGAATCTCATGTTGGAAAATGGAACGAGGAACGAATTGCTTACAATAAAAGTAAGGATATCAAAACGGTTGCATGGTCTCCATTAGGCGGTATCGATGAAAATGCTAAGCGTGTTCTGGAGGAAATCGGTAAGACGTACGGAAAGAAATACGCACAAATTGTTTTACGTTATCAAATTGAACGTGATGTTATCGTCATTCCCAAATCCCATAATAAAGAACGTCAAGCACAAGGTTTAGACATCTTTGACTTTCAACTAACAGCCAACGACCGAGAACGTATTGCTGCTCTTTAGTTAAAGACAAGCCTGTATTCGCAAGTGTCACAAAAAATGTGGAAGCGTGTATTCAAGGAACGTTTTGCATTTCGTTTTACGGGACAAAGGAACAGGTGCAATGTTGCCTTTCCTAAAAGATAAGAAAGCATTCTTGAATGATGGACGAATAGAAATTAATAATAATCCAGCTGAGAATGCCATCCGTCCGAATGTAATCGGTCGGAAAAATTGGTTATTTTCCGTAAGCGAAGCTGGTGTGAAAGCAAATGCAATCTGTCTCAGTATCGCAGAAACTGCGAAAGCGAATGGAGTAGATTTTTACCAGTATCTAGTGAAGTTACTAAAAGAACTACCAAATATAGATGTTCATAGAAACCCAGAAATAATAAAAAACTATTTGCCTTGGTCAAAAACAATCCAGGCAGAATGTGGCAAATAAGGGGAATAACCGAAAATCTGATTAAAAAATCATAGTTTTACGGTTATTTGTCGTGCGTATCGTGAAGGTACGTTTGTATTTATTTTGGTTTTACGTTTCCCTTATGATATCGTGCTATCGATAGACGAAGAGTGTGCCAGTTTGCGAAGGCCTAATTGGGAAAATATAATGCCTAACAAAATGAAGGCTATGCAAACATTTGCCATTCCAATTCCCCCTATTTTCCCCCCTACAATAATTCCTAAGGTCCCGACTAGTTTTCCAATTTGAAATACGAAGCCATTAAAGGCCATATAAGCAGCCCGTTTCGTATCATCGACAATTGCAGCAAGTAGCGATTGCCTTGTCGGAACGTAGATGAGTTCACCGACGGATAGAATGATAACAGCGGTGAATAGTTGATATAAGTTATTAGAGAAAGACATGATAGCATATCCTAAACCGAAAAGGATAAAGCCTATATACATAAGAGGCTTTTCAGGTTTATTCTTTAACCATTTCGAAGCAAGCACCGTAAACAAAATAATGATCAGCGTATTTTCAACGGTTAATAGACTCAGTAATTTAACCCCATCAAGATTTACTTCCAGGAGATTCAATAGGTTTATCTTTGTTGGTATAAATTCATTTTCTAACCGTACGGCTATAAAATTGTTTCTTTGATATTCTATAGATAGGATAGCAATTCCTCCAATCGTAAACCAAATGAAGGATATATCCTTTATTACCGTTTGATAGCTTTGGATAATTGGCTTAAATCCATATTCTTTCCTAGTTATATTTTTGGAACCTGAATATGTTTCTTCTATCAAGACAGCAGTCATCCATAGAGTAAGAATGGACATAAGGAATAAAGCAATTAACAACTCGAATAAGTGGTTTTTATAAAACCATCCGCCTACAATTAAGCCAATCATAACAGACAGGTTTACAGCCCAGTAATTAATAGAGTACATAAAACTTCTCGTCTCTTTTGTACTTACGTCGATTAACATGGCTTCAGCCGCTGGATTTACAAACCCTGTCGCCACGCTTACAACAAGCATCATTATGAATGTCAGCAATGGTAATGTACCTAATGGAGAGTTGGCGAGAACCATTCCAAAAAAAGCAAATAATTTCATCCACTCGCCTATAACCATCATTTTTTTTCTTCCAACTAAATCTGCTAAATATCCTCCATACAAGCCTGCTATAAATTGAACCGCAATATTTATCATTAACAATATACCAGCAATAGTTGCGTTTATTTGATAAGTAAAGTAGATTGCCATGAAGGGAAAAATCATAGATCCGATGACTCTGCTTAAAAAGGATGTATAAATTCGAATTCGTATATTAGGATGCAGTGATTTAAACATAAAATTACCTCCCAATATTAATCATAACTTGTTAAAAGGGGATAAAAAGGGTATAATCAATTTAAAAATGTCCCCTTTTTTAAAGGGAGGAATATATGGATAACTTAAGCTATTTTCAAATGCGTGCTTATTTGTCTACAAGAGAGAATAATGGCAAGGTAAAATTAAAAATTAGTGAACTAGAAAATATTTGGCATTGTACTTTAAAAAATGTAAAACGGAAGTTAAAACAGTTTGAAGAAAAGGGTAATATACGTTATGAACCAGGAAGGGGTAGAGGGAATCTTTCTACAATATTTTTTAACAACCCATTTTGGGACGAATTTGATGAAGCTATTCAAAAAAGGTTAACTGAAGAACAAATTGATGCAGTGATTAAACTATTACAATTGGATATACCAGAAACATGGCTTCACCATTATTCCAATCAAGTACAATCATTATTTGGCTTAAAGTCTAATCATCGATCAAAAGATGTATTACGAACGATCTTTACAAGAAAACTTACTACTCTTGACCCGTTATTTTGTTCTATTTCAAGGGAAAGTTATTTCATTCAACAATTAGGGGATACATTAGTTGCTTATAATGAAGGGAAGGATTGTATCGAACCCCATTTAGCCCATGCGTGGAAAAGTATGGATAAGGAAAAAGTCTGGATTTTTTATTTGCGCAAAGGTGTAAGATTTCATCATCAAAAAACATTAACAAGTGAAGATGTCAAATATACATTTGAACGGTTTCAACGTTTGGATTCCCCTTACCATTGGCTTGTAGAAAATATTAAACAAATTACATGTCCTAATCCAACAACGGTTTGTTTTGAATTAAAACATCCTAATCCTTTTTTTATTCGTTATGTTAGTGCAGCAAATTTAGTCATTTTACCAAGTGATATACCTTTTGATGAATGGAACTGGATTGGTACGGGACCATTTAAAATGAAAGAAAGAACGGAATCAAAGCTGGTGCTAGAAGCTTTTGATGACTATTTTAAAGAACGCCCTTTACTTGATGAAGTACAATTTTGGCGTGTTTCACCAGGTACTGTTAATGGAATCTCCTACCAAGTAGATCGATCTAAACAACTGAGTTTATCTAAACGAAAAGAATTTATTGAACCTGGTTTTCATTTTTTAGCCTTCAATTTTCATCAAAATAATTTCGTCCAAGATATTTCTTTCCGAGAGGCTATTTATCATATCCTCAATATTCCTAAGATGTGGAAGGACCTTAAAAGAAATAATCTTGTAGAAGCTTCGAGCTTTGTGCCGGAGAGATCGAGGCCACTGACGAAAACATGCAATTTTATTCCAGCACTTCTACAAAATTCCTCATATAAAGGGGAAAAAATTATTACTTATGCCCTTAACCGGCCAAGGGCTCTGGAGGAAGCAAAGTGGTTTCAAAAGGAGGCAAAAAAAGCAGGAGTAAACATAGCCGTAAAACTTTTTGACATGGAAGAAATTTATTCGCCATTTCTTGATCATGATGCTGATTTGCTATTTTTAGGAGAGGTTGCCACGCTGGATCAGCATTTATCCTTTTTAGGTGCCTTTTATAATAAAGCATTAATTTTTCGCCGTTTTCTATCTCCTGACGATTTAAAGAAAATAGATTCTATGCTTGAAGACTTTAAGAAGGTAAAGTCCAGAGAAGAAAGGGAGGAAATAATCTTCAAGATAGAAAGCTATATTAAAGATAAGTTTCTATTCATCTTTATGTATCATCCTTTAAAAACAAAGTTTTTTGATCCAATGCTTAAAAATATTGAAGCAGATTCTTTCACGCATATAAATTTACGAAAACTATGGATTAAAACAGAGGGATAGATGATTTATCTAATAGATTTCCAAAAAACTAGAAAAGATTTAGATAAACGAATACGTGAGGAACTTATACTACAATTAGTTGCTGACTACGATTTAGATTTAAATGGTGACGAATTAGTAAAGAGTAGATACATTTTACCAAACAAAGAATATGGGTGGATAACGGATCTTTATTAGGAATGTACTTTCATTCATTCTTGAAGAATGAATGAAAGGTCTCACGAGAAGAATGGACATTAGATCAGTATGAAGAAGCAGGAAAAAGGATAATGCCGATTCTAAGTCCACATTGCTTTTTGTAATAAAAGTAAATGAACGGGGGTTGTTAAAGTGGAGTATGTTGTTAATCGAGAATGGTTGATGGAACAATTAGCTAATAAAGATATTAAAATTGTCGACTGCCGCTTTTCATTAAGCAAGCCGGATGAGGGAGAACGTCTATATAAGGCGGGCCATATCCCGGGTGCATACTATTTCGATTTGGAACAACAATTATCTGCACCTGTTTCCAAACATGGAGGGAGGCATCCGCTTCCGAATATTGAACAGTTTCGACGTGAAATAGAGCAAGCGGGAATTGACAATACGAAGACGGTCGTCGCCTATGATGGTGGAGAGGGGGGCGTTCGCATCCCGGTTTTGGTGGCTGCTTACATATATAGGACACGACAAAGTTTACGTGTTAAATGGAGGTTATAAAGGTTGGGTTGAGGCGGGTTACCCGACAACAAAAGAAGTGCCAAAGCCGGAATCTGCTCAATATAAAGTAAGTATTCGAAAAGAGATGCTGGCAACTTATCAAGAGGTTAAGGAAATTGTCGCCAATAAGAAAAAGTCGCCCATTTTAATTGATTCAAGAGAAAAAGCACGTTATTTAGGAAAAGAGGAACCAATTGATAAAATTCCCGGCCATATCCCGGGGGCCATTCATAAATTTTGGGCAGATGGGTTGGAAAATGGTTCCTTTAAAGGAAGCGAAGAACAGAAAAAAAGATTTGCCGAGTTGGATCAAAAGGAACCAATTATCGTCTATTGCGGATCAGGTGTCACGGCAACGCCTAATTATATAGCTCTAAAAATCGCCGGCTATCAAAATGTAAAACTATATGCAGGAAGTTACAGTGACTGGGTTTCATTTAGCGACAATCCGGTGGAAAAGGGATAATTTACCCCAATACTTTTCTACGTAAAACAGTCACTCGTTCAGTTGTATGATCATTTTCTTTAGTATATTTTCTTAGCGCTTGGAAAAAGTCACTATGGATTTTTTGGGTGTTTTTTAAGGTTACGGAAGAAAGAAAGCACAGTGAGAAGGAGAATTTCAAATATTCGTAAAGTCGGTCATGAAACGACAACATGCATTAATAATATTGTTCAAAAAATCACAAACCAAATATTTGCATAATTTCCACATTCGATGTAAATTGTAACTATCTTAGAATAGTAAAATGATGTTTTAATCACCAAATGATTCTGGTAGACTAGAAATAGATTATAATAGATTCTGGAAAGGTATGTCGTCAGACTGTTTTCCGTCTTTTTTCGGAATGCAACCGCCTGCAACTTTTCCAAGAATTCTAAAGGGGATAAGGTGGGGAAAATGAGTAATACACAAACAAGAACAGATGTCATCTTAATTGGTGCCGGAATTATGAGTGCCACGCTCGGTTCGTTGTTGAAGGAATTGATACCGGAGTGGGAAATTACAGTGTTTGAAAAGCTCGAAAAACCTGGAGAGGAAAGTTCCAATGAATGGAATAATGCCGGGACAGGCCATTCTGCGCTGTGCGAGCTTAACTACACCGTCGAAAAACCGGACGGATCCATAGATATTAGCAAGGCAATAAAAGTTAATGAACAGTTTCAAGTATCAAAACAATTTTGGTCTTATCTTGTAAAAAGTAATTTGATTCGTAATCCACAAGACTTTATTATGCCTTTACCTCATATGAGTTTTGTCGAAGGGAAAAGGAACGTAGAGTTTTTGAGAAAACGCTTTAACGCATTAGCTGATAACCCGTTGTTTCAAGGAATGGAATTTTCAGATGATCCGGAAAAGCTGAAAGAATGGATTCCAGTGATGATGGAAGATCGTACATTAAATGAACCGATTGCGGCTACAAAAATGGATTCCGGGACAGATGTTAACTTTGGTGCATTAACTCGAATGTTATTTGAACACTTAAAAGAGGAAAACGTCGAGATTAACTATAAACATTATGTGAAAGATATAAAACGGACAAGTGATGGATTATGGGAACTAAAAGTACATGATATTGATGCTGGTCAAAATAAGTCATATACGGCAAAATTTGTTTTTATCGGTGCCGGTGGCGGTTCTTTGCCTTTATTGCAAAAAACGGGAATTCCTGAATCAAAACATATTGGCGGTTTCCCTGTTAGCGGGTTATTTATGGTTTGTAAAAACGAAGAACTTATCGAAAAACATCATGCTAAAGTTTACGGAAAAGCAAAAGTTGGTGCCCCGCCGATGTCCGTGCCACATCTTGATACTAGATATATTAATAATAAAAAGACGTTACTGTTTGGTCCGTTTGCCGGATTTTCACCGAAATTCTTAAAAACTGGTTCAAATTTTGATTTAATCAGTTCTGTAAAACCAAATAATGTGCTAACAATGTTAGCCGCGGGTGTAAAAGAAATGTCGCTAACAAAATACTTAATCCAGCAACTTATGTTATCTGATGAACAACGTTTAGAGGAGTTACGTGAGTTTATTCCGAATGCTAAACTTGAGGATTGGGATATGGTCGTAGCTGGTCAACGTGTACAAGTAATCAAAGATACGGAGACCGGCGGAAAAGGAACACTACAATTCGGTACGGAAGTTGTAAATAGTAGTGATGGATCGATTGCTGCTTTACTCGGTGCCTCACCCGGCGCTTCAACAGCCGTACATGTTATGCTTGAAGTATTGGAAAGATGTTTTCCGCAATATATGCCGAAATGGGAATCAAAAATCAAAGAAATGATTCCTTCATATGGGGTATCTTTAGCTGAACATCCGGACCTTCTTCAAGAGATTCATTCATCTACAGCAAAGATACTTGGCCTAGAGGAAGAAAAAACGACAAGTACAGATGATGAAACCCGTCAGTTACAGGAAGTATAAATTGCCGATTTGGCAATCTATGCTTCCTTTTCCTATTAATAAACGTTTCCATTGTTACTCGATTATTTTTGATAATCATCACACAAAATAAAACCGTTTATTGGAAGTGAACCTATGAAGTATGGGGAAATAGTCCATGGTAAACTGCATCGGCGGGTGAACAAATTTATTGCCGAAGTTTTCATTCATGGAAAAAAAGAAACGGCTCATATTAAAAATACCGGTCGCTTAATAGAGTTGTTACAACCGAATATGGACGTGCGGTTAGAAGTCAGTGATAATCCAAACAGGAAAACAAAATATTCTCTCATTGCTGTTTGCAAAAATAATATTTGGGTAAATATTGATTCACAAGCGCCCAATACCGTTGTTTTTGAGGCAATTACGGCGGGCAAGGTGAAAGAACTAGGAATGGTAAACATGTTGAAAAGGGAAGTACCTTTTGGCGAGTCCCGGTTCGATCTTTATTTTGAAAAGGGAGATGAAAGTGGCTTTATTGAAGTAAAAGGGGTCACATTGGAAAAGAACGGGGTGGCACTATTTCCAGATGCACCTACGTTACGAGGGACAAAACATATGTTGGAGTTGGCAAAAGCGGTACAAAAGGGATACAGTGGAATCATACTGTTTGTTGTACAAATGAAAGGTTGCTACAGTTTTACTCCTAATATTGAAATGGATAAAACTTTTACAGAAGCCTTATTAAAAGCTGCGCAACAAGGTGTGCAAATTTTAGCATATGACTCTATTGTAAAAGCCAATGAACTTGTTTTAGGCAATCCGCTTCCTGTTGTATTATCATGAAAAGAGTATATAGTAGGTTACTAATTGGAAATGAATAACAGTACGAAGTCAGACACTAAAAACACATAGATAGAATAAAAATATAAAAAACCGTTATACGACAAAATAAGCAGTATAACGGTTTTTTCGCATATCTTATATTTATCCGATTAATTTCGGATTAAATAATCAAATGCACCTAAAGCCGCCGTTGCACCGGAACCCATAGAAATGATAATTTGTTTAAATGCACTATCACTACAGTCACCAGCAGCAAAGACACCCGGAATATTGGTTGCGCCACGTTTATCAACAATAATTTCACCCATGCGATTTCGTTCAACTGTACCTTCTAACCAATCGGTATTTGGAACAAGACCAATTTGTACGAAAACACCGGCTAGTTCAATGTGATGCTCTTCTCCGGTTTTCCGGTCAATATAAGTTAATCCGTTCACTTTATCGGTTCCGGTGATTTCTTTCGTTTGGGCGTTTGTAATCACCGATACGTTTGACAAACTGTGAAGACGATCTTGCAGTACTTGGTCAGCCTTTAATTCTGGCATAAATTCAATAACGGTTACATGTTTAACAACTCCTGCGAGGTCAATTGCCGCTTCAATACCAGAATTGCCACCACCGATGACTGCAACATGTTTTCCAGCAAACAGTGGGCCATCACAATGCGGGCAATAGGCGACACCCTTTGTCTTGAATTCTTCTTCACCTGGTACGCCAATATTGCGCCAACGTGCACCGGTTGATAGAATGACCGTCTTACTTTTTAACTCTGCACCATTTTCCAATTCTATATGGACGAGGTTATCTTTCTTTTCTAAACGTTTTGCTCGTTGCAAGTTCATTATATCAATATTGTATTCTTTTACATGTTCTTCTAAACTGGTAGCAAGTTGCGGTCCCTCTGTATATTTTACGCTGATAAAGTTTTCGATGCCCTTAGTATCCATAATTTGACCGCCAAATCGTTCTGCCACAATTCCGGTACGAATTCCTTTCCTTGCAGCATAAATAGCGGCACTTGCACCGGCAGGACCACCGCCGACAACGAGAACATCAAATGGTTCTTTATTTGTAAACTCAGATGGGTCAGATGTTTTTCCTAGTTTGGCTAGTATTTCTTGGAGTGACATTCGACCGCTACCAAATTCTTCACCGTTTAAGAAAACAGTCGGCACTGCCATTATGTTTTTACTTTCGGCCTCTTCTTTGTATGCCGCACCGTCAATCATTGTATGTGTAATATTCGGGTTAAGGACACTCATAATGTTTAGTGCTTGAACAACTTCAGGACAATTATGACAAGTTAAGCTAACAAATGTTTCAAAGTGATATTCACCAGTTAAACTTTTGACTTGGTCTATCAGTTTTTGTTCAACTTTTGGCGGTCGACCGCTTACTTGTAATAGTGCAAGAACAAGTGAAGTAAACTCGTGACCTAAAGGGATACCGGCAAAGACAACTCCGGTATCTTCTCCTTCACGATTCACACTAAAGCTTGGTGTTCTTTTTAAACTAGTATGTTCAATTTTAATTTTTGATGACATCGTAGCTAGCTCGTCAACAAAAGCCAACATGTCACCTGATACTTTATCAGAACCCGCACTTACTTTAATAATAATGTTATTTTCCATTAACTGAAGATATTGATTTAATTGTGCTTTAATATCCGCATCTAGTATCATTTATAAGCACTCCTTAAATTTTTCCGACAAGATCAAGACTTGGTTTCAACGTTTCACCAGTTTCTTTCCATTTTGCTGGACAAACTTCACCAGGATGGGTACGAACATATTGAGCTGCTTTAATTTTATCAACTAGGCTAGCTGCTTCACGTCCAATACCATCTGCATTAATTTCTACTGTTTGGATAACACCATCCGGATCAATAATGAATGTTCCACGATCGGCAAGGCCTTCTTCTTCCCTTAGTACATCAAACATTTCGATAAGTTTATGGGAAGGGTCCCCAATCATCGTATATTCAATTTTACTAATGGCATCGGAATGATCGTGCCAAGCTTTATGGGTAAAATGTGTATCAGCAGAACAGGAATAAACTTCAACGCCAAGATCTTTGAAAGTTGCATAATGTTCTTGGAGATCTTCAAGTTCAGTCGGGCATACAAATGTAAAATCTGCCGGATAGAAACATAAAATACTCCACTTTCCTTTGAAATTTTCTTCAGTTACCTCAACAAACTCGCCGTTTTTATAGGCTTGTAATTTAAATGGTAATACTTGTTTTCCAACTAATGACATAATAAATACCTCCTATGTATTTTGAATATTATATAATATTGTATAAATATAGAAAAACTTTGTGATACACATAACAAATTGCTTTTACAATAATTATTATATAATAGTAAATATTTTTGTCAAACAAAAGACGCTGGTAGCCTAATTTCCGTGTGTTATTAAGTTTGTACAAATTTGGGAAAATTTATAACTTGAAAATAGTGCTTTCATTATTATTGTATAATAAAAAAATTCTATTGTTAAAAAACATAAGTTAACATAAGAAAAGCGTGAGTCGCGCCCTATTCGCGACGTACAAACGGCATCCCCGCAATGAGAACAGATTTGCGTCCTCGAATAAACATCGCACGAAGGAAAATGCGTCTAGCATTTTTCGAGGACTCTGAATAATCTTCCTCGAATAAACATCGCACGAAGGAAAAGCGATTAGCTTTTTTGAGGAAAAGGAAACACGGCGAGGGACGAGCCGATGTTGCTAAATCGTGAGTAGTTTCTCAGACGCTGGCGCTTGAAGCTAGACACTAAACTCGTCCCAAGTTATTTACTTGTGTTTTTATACTTTCTTATCTTTTTAAAAAGACTGCTTTTAATAAAATTTCAATAATATATTGAAAATAAGTGGTTAAATAACCATCGTTAAGTACCCCATTCTCACACGGCTAATGATAGACTTTTAATCGGTACGTATCCTGCATTCTTTTAATACACTTTTTAATTATCGGAATTATAATCTTCTATTGAAAATATGATGTTCGCCTCCGCAGTTAATCCAATAATTTAGAGTTACCACTTGCCAAATTTTTCAATGAAGTTCGGGGAAGTTTTTAGCAATGTCCGGTTTCATTTTTCAATTAAAACAATGATTTCGTCTAGATTTTTGGCATCTACTAGGGCTAGGGTAATTTTTCTCTTCTTGTTGACTATTTTTTTGCGCATAACATGTAGCTTTCGTCTAGCTGGCAATGTAAATTCCATTAAATACATCACTACAATGAACCATTTTATGAATGGCGACAGATGCAACGTCACCTCCACCAATAACAAGTGCTATTCTTATCTCATTTCCCCTTGCTGAAAGGGGTTTGGTACAGAATAACAAACAGTAAAGTGTTAAATGAGGAACCGCACATAACGTTTGCCTTAGATATATTTTAGATGAATATATGGACATATAGCTGTTACCATTAATAGCAACAAAAGCACAAATATTCATTAAACCCTTGATTTTCTGTGGTCTTTTCATATGGCCTTTATTGCTTTGTGGATGAATGACCAGTAATGCGTCGATAATCAAAAAAATAAAGGACAATTATTCAAATGCATTTATATAGTTTAACATTGTAAAATTATTATATAGAAAAATAGACATAAGTGAAGTGAAATTTTTATCAATAAAATAAATAAATGAGAATAAAGTAATTTTAATATTTTTTGAATAATAATGTTTAAACCTTCATCTATTAAGTATTATATTAAAATAAAGACCTAAATAATTAGGTGTTAAAGTTGAGAAAGAGAAGTAAAATTTTTAAGTTATAATAATTGTAAAGTAAAAATAATTATGATATAGTGAAGCTATCATCGATTAAAAACTTTGGGGGTGTTTATAGGATGAATGAAAAGAAAAAACTGACAACAGCTTTCGGTGCTCCGGTGCCGAATGATAAGGATTCGAAAACAGCAGGTTCACGTGGTCCTCTATTGATGGAAGATTACTGGTTCATTGAAAAGATGGCTCATTTTGATCGAGAAGTTATTCCAGAACGCCGTATGCATGCGAAAGGTTCTGGTGCATATGGAACATTTACTGTAACAAATGATATAACAAAATATACAAAAGCGGCTCTTTTCTCTGAAGTTGGTAAGAAAACGGATATGTTTATTCGTTTTTCAACAGTTGCCGGTGAACGGGGAGCGGCGGATGCCGAGCGGGACATCCGCGGTTGTGCTATGAAATTTTATACAGAAGAAGGAAATTGGGATCTTGTCGGAAATAATACACCGGTCTTTTTCCTTCGAGATCCAAAAAGATTCCCGGATTTAAATCACGTGGTAAAACGAGATCCAAGAACAAATATGCATAGTGCTCAGGCAAACTGGGATTTTTGGAGTTCTCTTCCTGAAGCTTTACATCAGGTTACAATTACTATGAGCGACCGCGGTATCCCGGCAAGCTACAGAAATATGCATATGTTTGGTAGTCATACGTATTCGATGTTTAATGCAGATAATGAACGTATTTGGGTGAAATTCCACTTCAAAACACAACAAGGGATCAAAAACTTAACAGACCAAGAGGCACAAGAAATCGTTGGTCGTGATCGTGATAGTCACCAAAGAGATTTATATGAAGCAATTGAACGTGGCGATTATCCAAGATGGACAATGTATATTCAAGTAATGACCGAAGAGGAAGCGCGACAATTACCATACAACCCATTTGATTTGACAAAAGTGTGGTATAAAAAGGACTTCCCATTAATTGAAGTCGGTGTGGTTGAATTAAATCGCAACCCGGAAAACTATTTTGCCGAAGTAGAGCAAGCGGCATTTGCACCTACAAACATTGTTCCGGGTATAGGATTTTCACCGGATAAAATGTTACAAGGGCGTCTATTCTCTTACGGGGATACGCAACGCTATCGTTTAGGTGTAAATCATTGGCAAATTCCTGTAAACTACCCGAAAAATGCGAAAAATTTACATCCATACCATCGGGACGGTGCAATGAGAATTTTCAACGCAGCTGAAGGAGGATCCATTTCTTATTATCCGAACAGCTACGGTGAATGGGAAGATAATCCGGAACATCAAGAACCAGCATTGGATATTTTCGGTACCGCTGATTATCATAATTTCCGTGAAGATGATGATAATTATTATGAACAACCGGGTAAATTGTTCCGCCTCATGTCACCAGAAGAGCAACAAAGATTATTTGAAAATACGGCCCGTAATATGCAAGGAACAACAAAAGAAGTTCAATTACGGCATATTACAAACTGTTACAAAGCGGATCCGGCTTATGGTGAAGGAGTAGCAAAAGCATTGGGCATCTCGATGAGTGAAGTAGAAGCTGCTGTTGCTAGTAAATAATCATAAGAAATAATAGTGGTTAATGAAAATGCCTGGTTTCCAATATTTGTGGAAACCGGGCATTTTTTGTACGCTAATACTACTATTCTATTTACTAGTCAGTCGGAAAAAAGGTTACGGTGACGTTTTGTCTAAAGTTAACGAGCCCAGTAGTATATAATAAGTAGAACGATTATTCCCCCTAATAGTATATAACATTGAAATTGTAATAATCGGTATATCTGGATATTGAACGATTCTGACGGAAGAGGTTTTTTCTTCCATTCTTCCAAATAATCCTTTCTTTTAAACATAATATGGTTATATCGCCTAAATCCAAAGACAAGTCCGTCAAAAAAGCCGCCTTTCACTGTAAACATGAACAAGACAGCTACCACATAAATCAACCCGACGTAAAATACGGTATTAATGAGGCTGATTAAAGTATGTTCAGACCCAAAGAAAAAAACAGCGAAAATCACAGCCATATTTATCAAAAATAAACCTAGTTTTCGTTTCTCTTTCATAGAGTTCACCTATTTTAAGTAGTTGTTGTTATTATACCATGTACAGATTAGCGAAAACCACTTTCTACAAGATTGCTTAGAAATTAAAAAAATTGTTTAATTGTTATATTATTATAACAAATAAAATAATTTTAATATTTTATCTATATCAAATATACCATAAAGTACCTAAATTGGTAAATTGGGAATAGTCGTGATAAATCTTATACTAATATAAAATTTCCTCTTTACAAAAATTATAATTAATTGTATACTTCGTAATATATCAATAACAGGGGCTTTTAGTCCTAAATTTCAGAAAATTAAAATTCAAGGGGGGCAATATTTATGAAGAGGAATAAGTGGTCGCTGCTACTGGCTGCTTTATTATTGGTCAGCACAGTTTTAGCTGCATGTGGTGGATCAGATGAGAAATCAAGCAAAGGTTCGGGTGCCTCTGATAAATCATCTGAACAAGTATTACATTTAATAAATACTGATCAAATTCCGACAATGGATTCTTCAATGGCAACTGACACATTCGCCTTTCAATTCTTGGGCGAATCAATGGAAGGTTTATATCGCTTAGGAAAAGACGGGAAAATTGAGGATGGAATAGCAACCGATCATCAAGTATCTGACGATGGGTTAACTTGGACGTTTAAATTACGTGAAGATGCCAAATGGTCTAACGGTGACCCTGTAACAGCACATGACTTTGTATATGCTTGGCAACGTGCAGTGGATCCGAAAACTGGATCTGAGTATGGTCCTTATATGATGGGCGGCGTCATTAAAAACGCAACCGCAGTTAACAAAGGAGAAGTACCTGTTGAAGAACTGGGCGTACGGGCAGAAGACGACTATACTTTAGTGGTAGAATTAGAAAACCCTACACCTTATTTCGAATCACTTACCACTTTTGGAACTTATCTACCAATGAATCAAAAGTTCGTTGAAGCTCAAGGTGATAAATATGCAACAAGTACCGATACATTAGTATTTAACGGGCCATTTACTTTAGAAAAATGGACAAGTACTGCTAATAAATGGGAACTTGTAAAAAATGAAAATTACTGGGATAAAGATTCTGTAAAATTAGATAAAATTACATTCGTTGTCGTAAAAGACCCGCAAGCCGGTGTCGATTTATATGAAAAAGGTGAAGTGGACCGTACAACTCTATCTTCAGATTTAGTTGACATGTACGCTTCCAATGATGATTATATCACCATTCCTCAAGCTAACGTATTCTGGTTAAAACTAAACCAAGAACGTAACGGTGAAAAAACGCCATTGGCAAATGTCAATATTCGGAAAGCAATCATGATGGCAGTCGATAAAGAAGCCGGCGTCAATGAAATTCTCAATAACGGTTCGATCTCCGCCAACGGGTTAATACCAAAAGGCTTTGTGGAAGTACCGAATACGGGTAAAGATTTCCGTGAGCAAAACGGTGACTTAGCTGTCTACAATAAAGAAGAAGCAAAGAAATATTGGGAGCAAGGTTTGAAGGAACTTGGTGTTGACAGTATTTCGCTGGAATTTATGGGTGATGATACGGAAACGGCAAAAGTATTTAACGAATACATTGCCAATCAATTAAAAACTAACTTGCCGGGATTGGATATTACCATTAAAAACGTTCCATTCGAACAAAGACTTGATGCCGATACAGCTCAAGACTATGATATTCAATTTGCCGGTTGGGGCCCGGATTACCTAGATCCATATACCTTCTTAAATCTATGGATTACCGATGGTGGAAACAACAAAATGAGTTATTCAAATCCGGAATACGATAAACTGCTTCAAGATGTTCAAACAACATATGCGAATGACCAAGACAAACGTTATGAAGCTATGTTGAAGGCAGAAAAAATCTTGTTTGAAGACGCAGCAATTGCGCCAATTTATCAACGTTCATTAGCGCTCTTAAGCTCACCAAAAGTTCATAACATTATTGCCAATCAATTTGGTGCTGACTATGAATGGAAATGGGCTTATATTGAATAAATAAAAAAATATATTTACTAATATATTGCGATAGAGTTAAAATTAGAGAGTGTATGCTAAGATGTTTGCGTACACTCTCTTTCCTCATGCAACTAAAAATTTCATACAATAGGGAATATTTATTTTTTTATTTTTTAGGAGGTGGCAAAATGGCTCGCTATATTCTGCGTCGATTAGGATATATGTTTGTAACATTATTTATTATTGCAACTGTTTCATTTTTCCTCATGAAAATGTTACCTGGAAGCCCCTTGAATGCGGAAGAAAAACTGAGTGAAGAACAAAAAGCAATTGTCTTAGAAAAATATGGGTTGAATGATCCGGTTCCGGTTCAATACGTTCGTTATATGGCTGGACTTGTCAAAGGAGATCTGGGAATTTCATTTAAATTTGATAATACTCCTGTTACCCAAATACTAATGGATCGAATAGGGCCATCAGCGCTTGTAGGTTTTCAAGCTATGGTGATTGGAACGATTTTAGGTATCGCATTAGGATTGATTGCTGCTGTTTTCCATAATGGTTTTCTGGATTATACCTCAACAATAATTGCTGTACTGGGTACTTCTATTCCTTCCTTTGTATTTGCCGGACTTCTTCAATATGTGTTTGCAGTTGAACTAGGGTGGTTCCCAGTTGCTCTCTGGGGTAAACCTGAACATACGATTTTACCAACAATTGCATTGGCGATTACTCCGTTAGCGACAGCAGCAAGGTTTATCAGAACTGAGATGGTTGATGTATTAGGGTCTAATTATATACTTACTGCTAAAGCAAAAGGGATTGGTCAGGCTGGACGGGTATGGAAGCACGGATTCCGAAACGCACTTATCCCATTAGTAACGGTTATCGGACCAATGGCTGTAAACATAATGACTGGTTCTATGGTTATAGAGCAAATTTTTGCAATACCCGGTATTGGGGAACAATTTGTATCCTCAGTCTTAGTCAATGACTATCCGACAATTATGGGAACAACAATACTATATGCATTTGCCTTTGTTGTTATTATTTTAGTTGTTGACCTCCTATATGGATTAATTGATCCAAGAATTCGAGTGACTGGAGGGAATAAATAAATATGGAGAATAAAAATATAAATAATCTATCGAAGGATTTATTTAAACCTCTGGTACGTAAAGAAGACACAAGTGAAACAATTTCAAAACCTAGTCGGACATTTGGACAAGAGGCAAGAAGAACATTATTTAAAAATAAACCTGCGATGATCAGTCTCGTTCTGTTAATTATCATTATTATTATGAGTATTATTGGTCCACATATGACTAAATACGAAAATGATGATCAGGATTTGAACCGTGCAAAATTACCACCACATGCACCGGTTTTGGAAAAGATATCGTGGCTTGGTTTTGACGGTACGTTAACTGATGATTTTAAAGGTTCCACTGTAGAAGAGGCAAAGAATAAAGCAATTGCTCGTTTTGACAAGCAAGAAAAATTTATCGATTTTAAAGTGAAAAATAAAGGGAATGGTGAGAGAAATTCAGCCGAAGTTGAAGCGACTTATCATGTATATGACGCAAAAGGTATGGGAGATCAGTATTTCTGGTTAGGTACGGACCATTTAGGACGTGACCAATGGACAAGGCTTTGGTTAGGAACTCGGGTTTCTTTAATTATTGCCTTTGTTGCAGCTCTTCTAGACCTTGTAATTGGTGTTGCTTATGGTGGAATTTCCGGTTTCTTTGGTGGAAAAGTAGATAATTATATGCAACGGGTTATTGAAGTGCTTGTTGGTATTCCAAACTTAGTTATTATTTTATTAATGATGTTATTCATGCAACCAGGGATCATGTCAATTGTCATTGCCCTTGCGATAACTGGTTGGACTGGTATGGCACGGATTGTCCGCGGTGAAGTCATGAAGGTAAAGAACCAGGAGTTTGTATTAGCTGCAAGAACATTAGGAACATCAAATGCTTCTATCATCAAAAAGCATTTGTTGCCGAATATCACTGGGATTATCATTGTTAATACAATGTTTTCCATTCCAAGTGCGGTATTTTTCGAAGCATTCTTGAGTTTTATCGGTTTAGGGATTGTTCCACCAAAAGCATCATTGGGTTCGCTAATCAATATCGGGTTCCAAAACTTACGGATTTACCCACATCTATTGGTTTATCCCGCGATATTAATCTCGCTCATTATGATCACATTTAATATTTTAGGTGACGGTCTTCGTGATGCGTTTGATCCGAAAATGCATAAATAATCAAGGTAGGTGTCTTTAAATGAGTAAACTATTGGAAGTGAAAGATTTAAGAGTTTCATTTAACACCTACAACGGTGAAGTACAAGCTGTTCGAGGTGTAAGTTTTGACCTGAATGAAGGGGAGACATTAGCAATCGTTGGAGAATCAGGTTCGGGAAAATCGGTAACTTCTTCGACATTAATGGGGCTCCTTCCTAAACCGGCTGGCGTTATTAAAAGCGGTCAAATCCTTTTTCAAGGGGAGGATTTAGTTAAAAAAACCGAAAAGGAAATGCAAAAAATCCGGGGAAAAGAAATATCGATGGTCTTCCAAGATCCGCTATCTTCATTGAACCCGACAATGAAAATCGGCAATCAAATTATTGAAGGTTTAGTTAAACATCAAGGCATGGGACGTACAGAAGCAAAGAAAAAGGCGATAGAACTTTTGGAACAAGTTGGCATTCCGCACCCGGAAATTCGGGTAAATCAATACCCACATCAATTTTCCGGTGGTATGCGGCAACGGGTTGTCATCGCCATCGCCCTTGCATGCAACCCAAAAATACTAATTGCCGATGAACCGACGACAGCGCTGGATGTGACCATTCAAGCCCAAATTCTCGAACTAATGAAGGAAATTCAACGTGATACAAAAACATCAATTATTTTTATTACTCATGATTTAGGGGTTGTAGCCAATATAGCAGATCGGGTAGCGGTAATGTATGCTGGAAAAATTGTGGAAATCGGAACGGTCGATGATATTTTTTATAATCCAAAGCACCCATATACTTGGGGATTACTTGGATCTATGCCGACTTTAGATGCCGAGGATGAACAACTGTATACAATTCCAGGTACACCGCCGGATATGTTAAATCCACCAAAGGGTGATGCTTTCGCACCTAGGAATGAATTTGCCTTGGAAATCGATGCAGTAATGGAACCACCGATGTTTCAAGTGTCGGATACACATTATGCGGCAACTTGGTTACTTCATAAAAATGCCCCAAAAATTGAAATACCTGAGTCCGTAAAGCGAAGAATAGAAGGCTTTGCCAAAACCGGCAAGAAAGGGGGAGAATGATGGTGAGCAAAACGGAAAAAATTCTTGAAGTTAAGCACTTGAAAAAGTATTTTCCTGCCGGCAGAAAAAGTATAATTAAAGCTGTTGATGATGTTTCTTTTGATATCTACAAAGGAGAAACATTCGGATTAGTTGGAGAATCTGGCAGTGGTAAATCAACAACCGGTCAGACAATAATCCGGCTTTACGATGCGACGGATGGTGAAGTATTATTTTACGGAGAAAATGTTCACGCAAAGAAGTCAAGAGCGGAAAAATTAAAATTTAACCGAAAAATGCAAATGATTTTCCAAGACCCATCTTCATCACTCAACCCCCGGATGACAGTATTGGATATTATTGCGGAAGGTTTAGATGTCCATCACCTCGTAAAAAATGAAAGAGAACGGAAAGAAAGAGTGGAACAATTGTTAGAAGCGGTTGGTTTGAATAAAGAACATGCCACACGCTTTCCGCACGAATTCAGTGGCGGTCAACGACAACGGATTGGCATTGCCCGTGCCCTTGCCGTAGAGCCGGAATTAATCATTTGTGACGAACCGATATCTGCTTTGGACGTATCGATTCAAGCACAGGTCGTAAATTTATTGAAAAAACTTCAAAAAGAACGTGGATTAACCTATTTGTTCATTGCTCACGATCTTTCTATGGTTAAATACATCAGTGATCGGATTGGTGTTATGCATCTTGGACATATGGTAGAATTGGCGGATAGTGAAGAATTATATAAAAATCCGGTACATCCGTATACAAAGTCATTGTTATCAGCGATACCGTTACCAGATCCCGAATATGAACGAAATCGTAAACGGATTACCTATGATCCATCGATTCATGATACAAGTGAAGAACCAAAGTTTCGCGAAATTCACCCTCGCCATTGGGTTCGTTGTACAAGCAAGGAATTTGAGCACTATAAAAAGGAATTGGGACAATAAGGAAAGCAAAGAGTGCCTGGAGCTAGATAATAAAATTCATTGTTGGCCAGTATATTAACTGTGCCAGCGTTATTATGCTCGTCTTGGCTTTGAGCTAAACTTAGCTATACGCTGTTTATCCGTATTTATATATACAAATTCCTTTTGGATCCCCCGAGGTTAAACTAGTCTGAAAAACGTTCATAAGTATTTTAGACAGACGAATATTTCTACAAAGAAAACTCTGCAATTAGCGGGTTTTCTTTTTTTTTTGAAGGAATATTTTTGAAAAGAAAGCTTATTCTTGATAAACTAAAGATACTTTTATTAACTCAGATAATTGTCATTTTCAAGGAGGTAAATCTATGGGGGAAATCTTGGCGGTGCAAAAATATATAAAAGTTCATCGTGAAGTTGATTATATTGGATTCCAACAAAAATACATTGAAGAGGAACGATATATGTATTTATATAAAGATAAACTTGTTACCCAGCATCATGAATTCCCCTTAGAAAATATATTTGACCTTTCCTATAAACCCTTTGGAAATAAAGGTGGTACTTTATATTTGCACACAAACCACGGTGTTTACTCATATCACTTACATTCAGATCCTCAATTATTTATAGAAGCCTTTAAACGACATCAAATTAAATGAAGGGCTGTTTGCAAAGTCACTTTTTCAATTTATGGATATACTCCTTTCATGATCTATAAGCTTGACCCATATTTTTAAATGATTATAGATTTGGAGAGAACGATTTTTCGACCCCTGAGTTAAATACCACCAAAAAGGTATATACTTTGTACCTGTTAGTTCTATTGTAGTCAACTGCCAAAAAAGGATTTTGTGATGATTCTTTAATCAAATTGAAACCCAAGGATGTTGAAATGACAACATGCTTGGGTTTATTTTTTACCTGTTAAAACTACTTTTTGGACAGCCCCAATAAGATATGAGGATTTCGGTCAACCGAATTTGTGAAATACAAAACTGGTTGGTAGAGGGGATCATTCGCTTACCTTATCCGTATGCTGTCAATAGACCATATTTCTTTTGAAACCTTTTTAAAATCTTTAGCCAGCTTTGCGAAAATACAAGTAAAAAGAAAACATTCGATAAAGCATGGGCCAAGTCAAAATAAAAGCTAGCCGTATAAAACCCGATAAACTGTGCCCAATTAAAACTGTTCATTAAGGTAAGTACAACCCATAGATTCATAAACCATCCAAATAAAAAGCCGGTGATAAAGCCGAAAATCGAGCGTCCTATTGCTTGTTTCATAAACCAAGTGTTTTTTAAAAGCCCGGCAACAAAGCCAACCATTCCCCAGGCATACATTTGCCAAGGGGTCCAGGGTCCTTGACCAAGAAAAATATTTGACACGATAGCAGCTAATGCACCTACAACAAAACCAGATTCTGCCCCAAATACAGCGCCGGTCATAATGATGACAAAAGTAGTTGGTTGGACACTTGGAATGCTGGCAAAAGGAACTCTACTCACAGCAGCAATTGCCCCGAGAATAGCAATTAAAACGAGTTCTTTACTGGTAACCTTTTTATGTTCATACTTAATCATCAAAGGCAAAAAGGAGCAAACCATAAATAGAATACTTGCCAGCATAAATTGTTCTTCAATCAATAATGGTACAAAGATTAACAGGACTGCTAATAGAATCAGTAACCCAGCAATAAGCAAATTTTTATATTTCCGTTTTATTCGTTTTTGATTTTCTGAGAACCCCATCTTTCTCTAGCCTCCTCAACTGTTACCACCTCTGGAATGTCTCCGTCCCGAGTCATCCGATTGACCACCGTTGTATAAAAGGCATTTCCTTTAAAGAAGTCTTTTGTTGAAGAAGTGACAGTAATCTCTCCTTGAAACATCATTGCACTACGGTCAGAAAAACGTGCGGCAAATTCAATGTCATGCGTAACCATTATGATTGTTAAGCCACGGCTTTGCATCGTTTTAAGCCATTTGCCTAACGATACCTTCATTTCCGGATCGAGTCCTTTCGTTGGTTCGTCGAGTAAGAGTATTTTCGGTTGTGGTAATAACACACACGCTAATGCACTTTTTTGCATTTCCCCGCCACTTACATCATACGGGTGACGATCAAGGATGGACTGGATTCCTAATAAATCTACCAATCTATTTATTTTCTCTTCATAATTTTCAAGATGAAATTGCTGTGCCGTCTCAATTAATTCTCCTCGGACGGTGTCTTGTATAAAGAGGAGCTTCGGGTTTTGCGGTAAGTAGGCAATATCAGTGGAAATTGGTTTTGAATACTTTTTACCGTTATAAACTAGTTTCCCTCGCTGCGGGTTTTCAAGACCGGCCATCACCTTAAGTAATGTCGATTTTCCAGTCCCATTGGCACCAACAATTGTTAACCATTCCCCTTCATAAATAGTTAAAGATAAGGATTGTAAAATTTTTTTGCCTGTTTTTTCATATTGAAAATAGATGTTTTTTACTTGCAGGATAGGGTTCTGTTTTTGATAATGATTTTCTTGTTTTTTGAAGGAAGCATTGGACTGGTGAATCTTCAATTGAGAAGACCATTTCCTTCCTTCTTTAACGGTTAAAGGAATTTCTGCAATTTGTAAATTATACGCGTGTTCCAAATATAATATTGCCGTACTTGGGATATACGGAAGTAATGGTTGGTACTGTTCTTGCCAAACTTTAGCAATCACATCCTTTGGTGGACCGGATATTTTTAACGAACCATGGTCGAAAACAAAAACCCGATCGGCTAAAGGAAAGACTTCTTCCAACCGATGCTCGACAATAAGAACGGTTATTCCAAATTCATCATTCATTTGTTTTACCATATGCAGGAAATCCTTTGCGGCCACGGGATCAAGTTGGGCTGTTGGCTCATCAAGTAGAAGAATCCGCGGTTCCATTAGCAAAACGGAAGCAAGATTGACAATTTGTTTTTGCCCGCCGGATAAAAGGTGAATCTTCTTATCAAGAAGGTGATTGATTCCGAAAAAATGAACCATTTCTGCAAGTTTTGTTCGCATTGTTTCCGTCTGCATACCAATATTTTCTAATCCAAAAATAAGTTCTTCAAATACCCGATCCATCACGATTTGATTTTCAGGGTCTTGAAACACCATTCCAATTTCTTTAGCGATTTGGACAGGTTCATATTCAGTTAACATTTTACCATTATAAAAAATCTCGCCAGATCGTTCTCCGTAGGGTGCAATTTCTTGTTTTAACATTCGGAGCAAGGTTGATTTGCCACTTCCAGATGGACCACAAATGACAATAAACTCCCCGGGTTCAACAGAAAAGGAAACTTGATTGAGAGCTGGTACCAATTGATCCGGGTATGTAAAGTTTACATTCATCGTTTCCAATATTGCCATTGAATAGCCTCCTTTCCCTCCACAATAAGTGGAAATCCAATGATGAGAACATAAATAGTGAAAAATACCCATTCACGTCCATATATAATGGTTGGTTCTAGAATTGGCGTTAGGGTAAGGACGCCATCACCCAACCACCAGCCAAATATACCAATGGCTGTTAAACCTGCCAAGATGAATATCATGAAGCCATCATTCATATGTAATTTATAGGGGGTATATTTCGTTCTTTTTCGTAATCCATAACCTTTTGCAGACATCGAGTCAGCTGTTTGAATACCATCTTCCAATGACCAGGTGAGTAACACTTGAACAAGCAATAAACCATGTTTGACTCTTTGGTTAAGGGGACCGGAAGTAACGGATAAGCCCCTTCCTTTTTGTACGGTAGTGATTTCCACAAGCCGCCTATTCAGCAAGGGAACAAATCGAACGGAAAGCATGGCTAACAAGGCCCATTTTGGCATCCACTTGGAAAATAAAAATAGAAATTTATCGGAAGTCAGGCAATAGTTAAAAGTAATCGTTAGAGTAAGAATGGCGATAAGGGTCAAGGCATTTAGCAAACCTTGGATCAATGCTTCCAATGTAATTGTACTGTTAAATAGATAGAACAAAATATGACTACCGCGGTGATTCGTCAAGGGTGTTAAAATAAGAAATAATACGGATAAAACAATCATCATGGACATCCATCTTTTTAGCATTCTTCCCTGATCTAAGACAAAGTTAAAGATCATGAGAAGAAGGCAAGCAAAGATCAAAAAAAATGGATGCTGATAGAGCATAATCATGGCAATGGTTAAAACGTAATAGAGAAATATGACAAAAGGATGGAGCGAGCGGAATCCGTTATCCATCAGCTTTGCCCCCTCCAACTGTCTGTCTTTTACTAATCATCATTATTTATCACCTGTAATTTTTAGTAAGTGGTATCTTTCGTGTAGTCTAGTGTATAGATCCATTCAATCTTATCGCCATTTTTTATTGGTTCAATCCCAGCGCTATTATCTATTAATATATCATTTACTTCGATTAACCAGCCGCTTAGTGGACCATAGTCAAATTCATATATGTTGTTTATTCCCTCGACATAAGCGGTTGCTCCGGAACCTCTGACACTAATCTGTATCTCCTTGTCTTTTAAAATTTTTAATGTGGCATCGAGTGCGGTATCTCCCGGTTCAATTTCTACCTTTGTCGGGGAAAGAAATACCGTTGGAATCGGAGCATTTATTGGTCCCCGATAACCATTAACCGATACGGTAACGGTATCCTTTCTAGATTTTGGAGCAGGAGCGGAATTTTGTCCTCCTGCGGTTACTGGTTGTCCAGATTTTGTTTTCGGTGCTGGTGTTGTACTTTTATTTTTTACGGATTTAGAAGTTTGCGTATTAGATTTATTTGCAGTATTTGTATTTGAATTTTCTTGCTTTTTGCTTGTATTCTTAGTTCCTTTATCTGTGCTTGGATTTGCTTGTTTGCTTTCAGTAGTAGCCTTTACCTCATTTTCCTTTGGATTATTTTCTGCATTCCCCTCTTCTATAGAACCGTTTTCCTTATTTCCTTTTATTTCAGGATCTTCTTTAACAGGTTCATCGAGTGTTGTTTTTTCGGAGAGCGTTTCAGATTCGTTTTTAGGTAATGCACTGTCTTTTTGACAACCGACAGCAAACAATAAAATGAAGGCGGATAAAAGGATAAATAGTGCTTTTTTGCAAAGTTTCAATGATTGTCCCCCCTTGAAAATTAATGAATAGGATTCCCTCCACGTTTTCCGTCTAAAACCATGATTTTCCACTTGAATGATTGAATAGGAGGGCCCCAACTTCTTACGACTTACGATATCCCTCTTTTTAAGAACCATTTACCGGATAAATTCGATTTTGAAGTAGGGATTCCAAAAAGTTTTATATTCAGTATCCTTATTCTTTAAGGCGTGTCCAGTTCACTGATAGGGCCCATGATCGGTATGTTTACAGATTCAATTTTTTAAGATGTTTTGACTCCTATAGAAATGCTGAGACATATTTTGAGTACTTGATAACGTATGTGCCAACAATTTTGGTGGCCCAAATTGTTGGCACATGTTGAAATTATTTGATCATAGCCTTTTTCCTACGCTGATAAATTGTTACCATGACCGCAAGTGTAACGAGTATAATCCCAATGAATAGAAAGAGATACGTGTTCGTTGCAGTTTCTGGCAATGTCTTTTCTGAGTTGTTTTGCTCCTTACCGTTTAGATTTGTGGCAGCACCTTTTGTTGTTTCGATTTTGCTCACCTGTTGATCTTGTTCTTTACTTATTTCGACCGGATTGTTTATTGAAACCGGTTCGAGGTCGCCAACGAGATGGAATACAGAACCTTGATTATTTTTATATTTCTGATATGCAGCTAGAGCCAAAGTTGCCTGAGAGCTAGCGATTGGGTTGGATTCACGTTCCGATATAAGGTGGGAAAATCCGCCATCAGCATTTTTGTAGTCCAATAATCGTTTGACTAGGTTCCCTTCTGCTTTTGTAAAATCACTACCTGTCGGATCAATTCCCGCTGCTGATAAACCGATAATGACAGATGCGATCGATTCACTTGCTTCTCCTCCAGCGAAAGTATCATAAAATCCGCTCGAGCTAGTTTGATTACTAGAAAGCCAGTCTACAGCTTTATCAATGGCTGCTTGAACATTTTTATTTTCTGAATAGGGAGCAAGAGAAGCGATTGCCATCCCGGTTAAATCTGCACTAGGTGTTTCTCCAGCTAAAGACCATGCCCCGTTATGAAGTTGAGCTTTTACAATAAAGTCAATTAACTTTTCTCTTGTCCAGTCAGCCTTTTCACTAACATGATAACCGCCACTATCTAAAGCTAGCAGGGCATAGATGGGGCCATTATTTCCTTGATTTGTCAAATTTTTATGATTAACCAACTGTTCAATTAAGTTATAGCCAGCAATCTTTGTTGCATCTTTTCCAGCAGCAGTTAAAGATAAGATAGTACTCTCTAAATCAGTTACTTTACGAAACTCAGCTTTATTGGCAATAACTTGATTTATTAACTGATCAACATAATCACTTGGAACTTTTACCCCTAAAGCGTTAAATGCAACGGCACTAAACAAATCATTAATATGATGATCAAGCAAGTATTGACGGCTACTATTTAAATCCTTTGCAAATTCCTCAGGTGAAAGTGTTTCAGGAGTTGTTGGTACAGGTACTTCAGGTTGATTCGGTTCTTTATCAGGAACTTCTCCTTTTAAAACGCTTTGATAATAGGCCAATGCGAAAAATGCCTGATTCGTTGCCATATCATTTGAACCTTGTGTCAGTAAATGGGAAAACCCACTGTCATCATTTCGAAAATGAAGAAGACGCTGAACTAAATTCAAATCAGATTTTGTAAACTGATTACCGGTTGGATCAATGTTATTAGCACTCAATCCGATAATTACTTGGGCAATTGATTCACTTGATTCTCCGCCGTTAAAAGTATCGTAGTATCCAGCAGTGTCTGTTTGAGTCGCTGATAGCCAAGTTACAGCTTTCTTAATGGCTGATTTTACCTTTTCCTGACTTGAATAGGGAGCTAAAGCCGTCAGTGTCATTGCTGTGATATCCACATTGGGAGTAGGGCCATATAGCGACCATGCGCCATTGTCTAGTTGAGCATCTAATATATAGTTAATTAATTTTTCCCTTGTCCATTCGGCATTAGGATTTTCAATAGTATAATTGTCACTATCAAGTGCCCATAAGGCGAAAATCGGGCCATTATTTCCTTGAGTAGTCATTCGATTGTGTGTAACTAAGAGGTCGATTAAGTTAATGCCTTCAATATTTGTTGCATCTTTACCGGCAGCAGATAATAAAATAATTGTGTTCTCCAAATCGGTTACTTTCCGAAACTCACCGTTATTGACCACAACTTCATTAATTTTTGAATCAATTATTGATTGTGGAATATCTTTATTCAAAGTGCTTAATGCAAGGACTCCATACCAATCAAGAGAATTATTGCTAAGCAAATGAGCCGCTGTTTTTTCAATAATTGATGAGAGCTCTTCTGGTTGCACAGTAGGGTCCTTTGTCCAATCAATAACTCGAAATAGCAGCTTGTCACCCGGATTTACTTTGGTATCCATTACACCGGTATTTGAAGCAATTCCATTTACATAAAATCCCCAATATTTGTTTCCTTCAGCAACAACACCCTTTATTGCTTTTAAATAAGGACCATAATCGGTGTCTTCAAAGGTGACATCGGTTGCAACCTTTTTCAGCACATCACCAGCGGTATCCCCATCGGAAAATTCAGCGACTGTGCGCTCAATCAAAAAACTGCCATCTTCCTTCATAACGGAAACATTGACCTTATTTTCAGGTGTGTCTGCTAAAACATGGTGCAAAGAAGAGATACTACTTTGGGTAATTAATAAAATTAATGCGATAAAAACGAAAATTTTTCTTCTCACTCTGTTTGCGAAACCCACTCATCATTCCTCCTTTTATTGTTTTTTGCCATAAAAAAACATCTCATGGAGGAGATGTATTGGTGCATGAAGTTATATGAACTACTTTTTCAATGCAACAGATACACCCCCTATATCCACGTAGGGTTATGGCGTTTGAAACAGGCAGGTCTCCTGGCTTATGTTCATCATTCTCTACACCTTCCCGTTATGAAAACAGTGGTATCTAGTAGAGAACTCCCAATCACAGTGGCGGGACCGCGTCGGATTTACACCGACCTTCCCTTTTAAGACTCATATTTAAATGAGTCACCTATTTCTTATATGGAATTATCATTTTAACTAAATCATAGTTTTTAACAATCACTTTGTCAATAACTTCCCGATGAAAGCGATGCCATAACAAAGGCACTCGTTGACAAATATCCTAGAGGTACGATGTTTGTTTAGAAGACATGACAGGTGTTTGCGCTGCAAAAGAAAAAGTGAGAATGAAAGATCGCTCTGTTTTGGTATCTGGGGCTTTTTACCAAATATGTCAGATGCTTGAATATAAAGCTGAATTGAATGGACCATTTAGTGGTGGCGTGTTGACGGAATAGGGAAATTAATTGTAATACGATGAACTGCTAATTTCAAAATCCTTTGAAAGATTTTAACTATGAATATATTATTCTTAATTTTTTATCGTATAATGTTATAGAAGGAGGGATTTCATATGGAAGAATTGGTCAAACGGGCGGTTCAAGATTATTATGGGGAAGAAATTGCATGGTGCTACGGGTGTGGCAGACTAAATGAAAAAGGTCATCATTTCCGGACAACTTGGTTAACACCCGGAGAGAAAACAGTCAGCTATTATCAACCAAAACCGGAACATACAGCCATCCCCGGTTTTGTTTATGGAGGTTTACTTGCTTCCTTTGTTGATTGCCATAGTACAGGGTCTGCATCATTAGCATTACATTATAAAAATGGACATAAACTCGGTGACGGTACTGAACCACCCAGATTTGTAACAGGTTCATTGCATGTTGACTTTATACAGCCGACCCCGCAAAACGTGATGTTAAAAGCTATTGGAATGGTAGAGGAAATTCATCCAAAAAAATGGAGAGTTTTAACAGAAGTATATGCCGGGGATATTCTTTGTGCCAAGGGAGAAGTAGTTGCGGTCATTATGCCGACAACATTTTTAAAAAATAAATGACAACGCTCCCAAATCGGTATAAATTTTCCATTGAATTTTACGGGATAATAGTATATTATCAAAATATAAGCTGCGTTGTTCGTATAAATAATTAAGTTTTTCACCTAAGTATTTATAGGGAGTTTAAGAGAATATAGTGTGAATGACAAATCTCTGTCTATATGACGTGGAGGACAAGCAGAATCACTATTGCAAACACCCACTTGTCTGAGAGTGGTGGTTTTAAAACTTCATTATAAAGCTACGGCAAATGTGGCTTTTTATCAAATCATAACCACCCTTTGGAAGGGTGGTTATGATTATCTACCAATGTTGTCAATGAAAACTGGTTCATTAATTGCGCCTCATTGCCCCGCAACCCTCTTATAAAAACTTCACATATCCTATAGATTCGTTATTCTCTTTTACTTTTCGTTTGATAATTTCAAAATATCAAGAAGTTTGAAGAACAAACTCAGGATAATTGCAACAATGGTGGACAGGCCCATACCTTTTAGTGGTACTGAACCGAGTTGAATTGTTGCACCGCTTAGACCAACAACTAAAACAACACAAGTTAAGATTAAGTTTCGTGATTTATCATAGTCAACTTTCGATTCCACAAGTGTACGGAGACCACTCACAGCAATCATTCCGAACAGTAACAGGGAGATTCCGCCCATAACGGCTGTTGGAATGGAAGAAATTAATGCAGCAAATTTGCCAAAGAAGGAAAGGAAAATGGCAATGACTGCTGACCCGCCAATGATCCATGTTGAATACACCTTAGTTATTGCTAGAACACCAATGTTTTCCCCATAAGTTGTATTAGGTGTTGAGCCTACCAAACTGGAAAGAATTGTTGAAATCCCGTTCCCTAAAAATGAGCGATCCAGTCCGGGGTCCTTAGTTAAATCCTTTCCGACAATGTTTCCGGTAACCATTGTATGCCCGATATGCTCCGGTACAAGAACAAGAGCGGCCGGAATAATTGCCAAAATATCAGACCAGTTAAATTTAATAGTGTAAAAGGTTGGTAAGGCGATAAATGATGCTTCTTTTACCGTCGTAAAGTCAACAAGTCCGGCAAAGACAGCAATGATATACCCACTGACAATCCCGATTAATATCGGAATAATTTTCATAAAACCACGTAAAGTTACCCAGCAAACGATTGTAATAGCCAAAGTCAAAAGCGATACAGTCACGGTTTTTGGATCCATGGTCCAGTCCTTCGCGGCATCTTCCGGAGCAATAAATCCAGCCATTTGAGCAGCAGTTGGTATTAATTCAAGGCCGATAACGGCAACAATAGCTCCCATTGCGGCTGGGGGAAATATGAGATCTAACCATCCGGTCCCGACAGCTTTAATGATTAAACCAATGATGACAAGAATGACGCCCACAGCAAGAAATCCACCAAGGGCATAACTATACCCTTCCAAACCGGAATGGCGGCTCAACACAACGAATACCGGTGAAATAAAGGCAAAACTTGATCCAAGATAAGCGGGAATTTTCCCTTTTGTAATAAAGATGTAAATAAGTGTACCAATTCCGTTCATTAATAAAATTGTCCCGGGGTCGACGCCGAATAGCACAGGGACCAAAACGGTTGATCCAAACATTGCAAATAAATGTTGCAAACTTAGTGGGAGACTTTCCCAAAAAGGTAATTTTTCATGGACTTGTATGACATTTTTTTCCATCATGATTCGCTCCTTCTTAAATACGATTCGAAAAAATTTATATACGTAAAAAAGCACCTTGCCTGTACAAGGGCAAGGTGCTATATCCGTCCATCCAACACAAAAGGGATACAGAAATAGTATAACGTTTTATTCCGTCAACCTTGCCAGCCTCACAGGACTGAATTTAAAGGTACTCATTTACTTGTTAAAAATATTATGGCAGGAAAAGAAAAGAAAGTCAATAAAAGATTTTTTCATATTACTTATCCATAAAAACAACTTCTCGATAATCTGTATATGGTACTAAGCGTAGATTACAGGATAGAGAGTTCCTTTTTCTGTAACAAAAATTTTCCCATTCATAGTTGCGAGTAATAGCCCATGCACATCTTCTATGACAAAATTTTCCTCTATGATTGCCAGTCTGGTCCAGGATTGTTTTTTGTGAAAATGATTTTTCATCCATGGTTGCGAGACGGGGATATGGTTGTTTTTATGATAAGCTTCACTAAAATTCCCAATGAATATCGGAATTAATTTTTGGTAAAAGTAATAAACCGAAATGAAAACGATATTATTATTTTAGAAAAATTTTAAAAAATATAAAAAATATATTGCTCTTTTTATTTAAAAATTGTATATTTTTAAATATAGAAATTATTAAATAAAAAAAGGTTGTGGTAAACCTCAGGAAATAGGGAGAAGTGTGTGAACAAATATCTAAATTTTTAAAAATGTAAACGCTTAAAATTAACTGAGGAGGATTATTTATGAATTATGCCGAGCAAAAAGTAGAAGTAGAAAAAACAAAGTTTGAAAGAATCATTGAGACGGAAAAATTTAAGGAATTAATTAATCAAAAGAAAAAATTTCTAATCCCTTATACCGTGTTTTTCTTGTTATTTTACTTTGCCCTACCGGTTATGACTTCTTATACAAAATTGCTGCATCAACCGGCATTTGGAGACATCAATTGGGCGTGGATCTTTGCGATTGCCCAGTTTGTAATGACTTGGACACTAGTTACTATATATATGAAAAGATCATCAACGTTTGACAAATTAGCAGCCGAAGCTACAGAAGAATTTGTTAAACAGGGGGAGAGTAAATGAATGCAACTGTTGTCATACTATTTTTAATAATCGTCGCAATTACATTAGTCATTACGTATTATGCTGCAAAACGGACTAAAACAGCCAATGAATTTTATACGGCTGGCGGAGGTCTAACGGGATTGCAAAATGGTTTAGCTATAGCCGGTGATTATTTATCGGCAGCATCCTTTCTTGGAATTGCCGGATCCATTGCTTTAACAGGGTTTGATGGCTTCTTTTACAGTATCGGTTATCTTGTTGCATATCTTGTCGTTTTATTTATTGTTGCCGAACCGCTTCGGAATTTAGGAAAATATACATTAGCAGATATGATTAATGCACGATTTGATGCGAAAAAAGTTCGTGGGGTTGCTGCATTAAGTACGATTACTATTGTCATATTTTATATGATTGCACAATTGGTCGGTGCAGGTGCACTTATTCAATTACTATTTAATATTGATTATTGGGTTGCTGTACTAATCGTTGGGGTTATGATGACTATTTATGTATTATTTGGCGGAATGACAGCAACCAGTTGGGTACAAATTATCAAGGCTGTTCTGTTGATGGCAGCTACTGTCGTTATTTCATTTATTGTCTTGTCTAAATTTAATTTTAATATAGCCACGATGTTTACTAAAATGAAAACTGCAACACCGCTTGGAGCGGACTTCTTAAATCCGGGTGTGAAATATCAAAATCCACTTGATACCATTTCATTAATGACAGCTCTCGTATTAGGTACGGCGGGACTCCCACATATATTAATGCGCTTCTTTACTGTTAAAGATGCGAAAACAGCACGCAGTTCAGTGATGTGGGCAACATGGATTGTCGGAATATTTTATATTTTGACGGTTCTCTTAGGATTTGGTGCAGCAGCTTTTGTAGGTTCAGAAAAAATTGTTGAAGCAAACGCAGCAGGGAACATGGCAGCCCCATTACTTGCTCAAGTATTAGGCGGAGACTTTTTAATGTCATTTGTCTCAGCAGTTGCCTTTGCAACCATTTTAGCAGTTGTAGCTGGTCTTGTATTAAGTGGTGCATCGGCATTTGCTCATGATATTTATGGACAAATTATTAAAAAGGGTAAGATAACGGAAAGACAACAAGTTCTCGCGGCAAAATATGCCGCATTGGGTGTAGCTGTGCTCTCGATTTTATTGGCATTATTTGCACAAAATATGAATGTTGCTTTCCTGGTGTCACTTGCTTTTTGTATCGCGGGAAGTGCCAATTTGCCGGTGATCGTTTATACCATCTTTTGGAGGCGGTTTAATACAGCCGGTGCGATTTCTGCAATGTTATCAGGCCTTATATCGGCATTAGTATTAGTAAGTATTAGTCCAAGTGTATTTTCACCGACTGAAGGAGCAGCTATTTTTGTTGGGGACCCAATCTTCCCGCTAACCAATCCGGCCATTATTTCTGTTCCGCTTGGATTTTTAGGCGGGTATTTAGGGACAGTAATATCAGGAAAAACAGATTTTGTTCGTTATGCAGAAGTGAAATTCCGGGCTAATACCGGTTATCGTGAAAAATAATCGAATAGCGTCAAGCTTTAAACATTGATATAAAGAGAAAACTCGGCAATTGCCGAGTTTTTTCCGTATAATGGTTCAATATGAACAGATGAGGGTGTTTTTTCCCTTACTATTTTTTACAAACAAGTTATTCTGCCTTTTCCTCAAAAATTTTCGCAATTTCAATAATTACTTCGGTTGCTTTCTCCATTGTTTCTACTGAGACAAATTCATATTTCCCATGCATATTTTCTCCACCGGCAAAAATATTCGGTGTCGGTAAACCCATAAAAGATAATTGCGAGCCATCTGTACCGCCACGGACCGGTTCAATGACAGGGGTAATATCCAATCTCTCCATCGCTTCTTTAGCATGATCAAAAACTTCTTTAACCGGCTCAATTTTTTCCCGCATATTGTAGTATTGATCTTCTAGCTTTAAGTCAATTGTGCCTTCTCCGTATTTTTGGCGCAATTGGTCAACAATTTTTGCTAAATTCTCTTTTTTTGCTTCAAACTTTTGCCGATCATGATCACGTATGATGTAGGAAAGCTCGGTTTTTTCAACATCTCCATGGAAAGAAAGAAGATGGTAAAAACCCTCATAACCTTCTGTATACTCAGGGGCTTCTCTAGCAGGTAATTGTTGATTTAGCTCCATACCTATTTTTATGGAGTTGACCATTTTCCCTTTGGCTGAACCCGGGTGAATGTTGTTTCCTTTTATTATTATTTTAGCAGCTGCTGCATTGAAACTTTCAAATTGTAATTCTCCAAGCGGACCACCGTCCATTGTATAAGCATACTTTGCACCAAAACGGGGAACGTCAAATTTATGCGGTCCACGCCCAATCTCCTCATCAGGCGTAAAAGCAACCCGAATTTTTCCGTGTTTAATTTCCGGATGTTGAATGAGATAATTCATTGCCGTCATAATTTCAGCGACACCTGCCTTATCATCTGCACCAAGTAAGGTCGTTCCGTCGGTTGTAATTAATGTTTGTCCTTTGTAGTTTTTTAAAGAAGGGAAGGTTTCCGGTGATAAAACAATTCCCAATTCTTTGTTTAAAATGATATCTCCACCATCATAGTTTTCGACAATTTGTGGGTTAACATTTTTTCCAGTGAGATCTGTCGCCGTATCGACATGTGCTAAGAAACCGATTGTCGGAACCTGCTTATTAGTATTAGCAGGAAGAGTCGCAAACACATACCCATTTTTATCGATGGTTACTTCTTCCATGCCAATTTTCTTTAATTCATCCACCAAAAGGTTCAACAAATCCCATTGCCCTGGTGTAGATGGACAAGTTTGGCTATCTTCATTTGATTGTGTATCAATTTTGACATAAGTCGTAAGACGTTTAATCAATTCATCTTTCAATTTTTTCATCTCCTAAACAGGTTTTATTAGTCATATTATGTACAATTATTTATCCCACTACAAGACTTTCAAGTGTACAAAGAAAGTAGATGTGGAATAGAGAAGGCCCCTTGCTAATAGAAGTTTTATCTTATTGTTATTCTTATTATATCATTTGTTCAAATTTTTGATAAAATATGCCTAATTTCCCTTTATAATCTTCATGCCATGGTTTATCCTTGCCACAGTAATGGATAAATAATGTGTGTTTTTTAATCCATTCAAGCTTTTTTTTATCAGATGGATAAAACTTTGCAAACTCAAAATAGCGAGCATCATAATTATATCGATAACTGTCAACGGGCTTAATTTTATCCCAGAAGAGGGCATTCAAAACATCTTGGTCCGGTAAAACCAATTTAAATTTGTTTTTCTCGATATATTCAAATATCTCATCTAAGTGAACAAGTTCGCGCATTAAGGCAACATTCATTAATAGTACCCCAGTATTGAAGTATCCTTTTGTTAAAGGTGTTTTTAAACGAATTTTATTGATTGGTTGAACGATTTTTGCCGAATACTCATGCTCAGAGGCAATAAAAAGATTGTTTTCAAAATTTGTCCGATAAAAAGAACCAATCGGATTAATGGTTACGATATCAGGGTCTAAGTATAGAATCCGGTCAACAGTTTTAGGAAGAAATGCATGGGCTGCTAATCGATAGTACATTTCCGTTGAGTAATGGCGAAACACAGGTGCATCTTTAAAATAATCCAAATTAATAAAAATCGGGTAGAACTGCTGT
>Ga0207789_1000091_pt1 | contig 81386 bp, 72 predicted proteins | sample HigsolmetaGSP12D_FD_184840 | JGI IMG/M metagenome (GOLD analysis project Ga0207789, IMG submission 184840) | High solid enriched microbial communities from the Joint BioEnergy Institute, USA - SP1-2-D (SPAdes) | ecosystem: Engineered > Bioreactor > SSF (Solid state fermentation) > Aerobic >...
GGCGACAACGTGTCGATCACGGTCAAGCTGCTGGCGCCGATCGCCATGGAAGAGGGCCTGCGCTTTGCCATCCGCGAAGGTGGCCGTACCGTCGGCGCTGGCGTGGTCGCCAAGATCATCGCCTAATCGGGTTCCGTCCTGGGTGTCGTCGGTCGGCGCAGCCGGCGCGGCGGCGCCCTGGATGGGTGGCCGTGCCGAGCAGCAGTATAGTGAGGTATTAGAAGTTTCGAGGCCTTCCCTAATGAACCAGGGGTGATCCCGAAAACTGCGTGCTGGTTTTCCGGTTTGCAGGCTTCGCCTCCTGGCGTGCGCAAGCACAGGGGGGCTTCATCCATAGGGGAATAGCTCAATTGGCAGAGCGTCGGTCTCCAAAACCGAAGGTTGTGGGTTCGATTCCCTCTTCCCCTGCCACTTCTCCCGGAGCTCGCGGGTTCTAGTCCGGGCTTCCGTTCGAAGCCTGGTAGTAGCGCCAAGCCGGCCTGGGTGTTTGTTAGCACCGCTGGCGTCATGATTTGGCGCTTGCCCGGACGAAAAGATGTCGAATCCAAACGTCGAAACCGTAACAAGCACTGCCGACCGCATCAAGCTGGGCCTGGCTATCGCGGCGTTCGTCGCGGGGCTGGCGGGTTTCTACGCCTTGTCGAACAGCCCCATGATTGCCCGCGTGGGCGTGATCATCGCTGGCGTAGTCGTGGCGTTGGTGATCGCATGGTTCAGTGAGCCTGGCCGCCGCCTGATCGCATTCGGCCAGGACTCCGTGCAGGAAACGCGCAAGGTAGTCTGGCCTTCCCGCAAGGAAACCGTTCAGACCACGATGGTGGTGTTCGCCTTCGTGCTGGTCATGGCGCTGTTCTTGTGGGTTACCGACAAAACCATCGAGTGGGTCTTGTATGACCTCGTGCTCGGGTGGAAATAACAGGGCGGAAGAAAGGCTATGAGCAAGCGTTGGTACGTTGTCCATGTCTATTCCGGCATGGAGAAAAGCGTTCAGAAGGCGCTTACGGAGCGGATAAACCGCGCCGGTCTGCAGGATTCCTTCGGCCGCATCCTGGTGCCCACCGAAGAGGTCATCGAGGTCAAGGGCGGGCAGAAGTCGATCACCGAGCGTCGTTTCTTCCCGGGCTACGTCTTGGTCGAGATGGAATTGACCGACGAGACTTGGCACTTGGTGAAGAACACCAACAAGGTGACGGGCTTCGTCGGCGGTTCGGGCAACCGCCCCACCCCCATCCCCCAGCGCGAAGTCGACGAGATCCTGTCCCAGATGGAAGAGGGCGTGGAGAAGCCGCGTCCCAAGATCCTCTTCGAAGTGGGCGAGATGGTCCGCATCAAGGAAGGTCCGTTCACCGACTTCAACGGCAACGTCGAGGACGTGAACTACGAAAAGAGCAAGCTGCGCGTGTCGGTCACCATTTTTGGCCGGTCGACCCCGGTGGAGCTCGATTTCAGTCAGGTCGAGAAGTCCTGACGAGGCATACGGCCGGATGGCGCGCTGCGGTCGGCGCCATCCGGCTTGCGGCGTTTTCGCCGCGAGTTGGTTCGACCGTCAACCTCGGGGAGCAAACCGAAAAAGTTTGCGCTTGAACCCGAAAGGAGCAAAGCATGGCGAAGAAAATCGTCGGCTTTATCAAGCTGCAAGTGCCGGCTGGTAAGGCCAATCCCTCTCCCCCCATCGGTCCGGCGCTGGGTCAGCGCGGCCTGAACATCATGGAATTCTGCAAGGCGTTCAACGCCAAGACGCAGGGCATGGAGCCCGGCCTGCCGATTCCCGTGGTGATCACCGCCTATGCCGACAAGAGCTTCACCTTCGTGATGAAGTCGCCCCCGGCGACGATTCTGCTGAAGAAGGCGGCTGGCATCCAGAAAGGTTCGTCCAAGCCCCATACCGACAAGGTGGGCACCCTGACTCGCGCCCAGGTTGAGGAAATCGTCAAGACCAAGCAAGCTGATCTGACGGCCGCCGACATGGACGCTGCAGTTCGCACGATCGCGGGCAGCGCCCGCAGCATGGGCATCACGGTGGAGGGTCTGTAATCATGGCACGCTTGTCGAAACGTGTAGCCGCTCTGCGCGCCAAGATCGATCGCAGCAAGCTGTATCCCGTGACTGAAGCGCTGGCGCTGGTCAAGGAAACCGCCACCGCCAAGTTCGATGAATCCATCGACCTGGCCGTGCAGCTGGGCATCGATGCGAAGAAATCCGACCAGCTGGTCCGCGGCTCGGTCGTGTTGCCCGCCGGTACCGGCAAGAGCGTGCGCGTGGCCGTGTTCGCCCAAGGCGAGAAGGCCGAGGCTGCCAAGGCCGCCGGCGCCGACATCGTCGGCATGGAAGACCTGGCCGAGCGCATCAAGGGCGGCCAGATCGACTTCGACGTGGTCATCGCCTCGCCCGACACCATGCGTGTCGTCGGCGCGCTGGGCCAGATCCTCGGCCCCCGCGGCCTGATGCCGAACCCCAAGGTCGGCACCGTGACGCCCGACGTCGTGACCGCTGTGAAGAACGCCAAGGCCGGCCAGGTCCAATACCGCACCGACAAGGCCGGGATCGTCCACGCCACGATCGGCCGTGCTTCGTTCGAGGTGGAGCAGCTGCAGGCCAACCTGCTGGCGCTGATCGACGCGTTGAACAAGGCCCGCCCGGCATCGGCCAAGGGCATTTACCTGCGTAAGCTGGCGGTTTCCTCCACCATGGGTGGCGGCATCCGCGTCGACCAGGCCTCTTTGACGGCCGGCCAGCAGTAATCGCAGGACAACAGACTTTGGGCTGCACCGAGCGCAAGGCTCTGCCGAGCGCAAGGTGTTGCTGTCAAAGACCGCTGGAGTGAAACCGAATGCCCTGGTACCAGGGAACGAGGTGGATCTTAAAACCGATGCCCGCGGACAGGCACGATGCCTGTCCGCCAAGGCGCGGATCCAGCGCAGACGGCGCTCCCAGGAAGAATTCTTTATCCAAAGAAGTCGACCAGGTTCGCCGCATTCGGTTGGCGCAAGGGTGGTACCCGAGCGCCTTATGATGGAGTGTTCAAACCGTGAGTCTCAATCGTCAAGAGAAAACGGTGGTCGTCGAGGAAGTTGCGGCGCAGGTTGCCAAAGCCCAATCGATCGTTATCGCCGAGTATCGTGGTCTGGACGTCGCTTCCGTCACCGTACTGCGCAAGCAAGCGCGTGAATCGGGCGTTTACCTACGTGTTCTGAAGAACACGCTGGCTCGCCGCGCTGTGACCGGCACGCCTTTCGAGGCTCTGTCGGCGCAGCTGACCGGTCCGCTGATCTATGCGATCAGCTCCGATCCGGTCGCGGCCGCCAAGGTGCTGTCCGACTTCGCCAAAACCAACGACAAGCTCGTTCTGAAGGGCGGCGCCATGCCGAACAGCCTGATGAACGTCGAAGGCGTCAAGGCTCTTGCCTCGCTGCCCTCGCGCGAAGAGTTGCTGGCGAAGTTGCTGGGCACCATGCAGGCACCCGTTGCACAGTTTGTGCGTACGCTCAACGAAGTTCCGACGAAGTTCGTGCGCGGCCTTGCCGCCGTGCGGGACAAGCAGGCGGCCTAATCGCCTGTGCGCGGCGAAGGCAGGTCCGGCGCCCGCGTCGGGCCGAGGCCCCGAGGGCCGGGCCGGAACCGCGAGGGATGGATGGATCGAGAAATCGACCAAGTTTCCTTTCCCCGGAATTCGTGACACGAAGCGACACCCAATACCTGGTATCACATTCATTGGAGTTTTAGAAAAATGGCACTTAGCAAAGCTGAAATCATCGACGCCATCGCCGGCCTGACCGTGCTGGAACTGTCGGAACTGATCAAGGACCTGGAAGAGAAGTTCGGCGTGTCCGCCGCTGCTGCCGCCGTGGCCGTGGCTGCTCCCGCTGCTGGCGGTGGCGCTGCCGCTGCTGCTGAAGAGCAGACCGAGTTCAACGTGATCCTGGCCGACGTCGGCGCCAACAAGGTCAACGTCATCAAGGCCGTTCGCGAGCTGACCGGCCTGGGCCTGAAGGAAGCCAAGGACCTGGTCGACGGCGCTCCGAAGCCTGTCAAGGAAGGCGTGTCCAAGGCCGATGCCGAAGCTGCCAAGAAGAAGCTCGAAGAAGCCGGTGCCAAGGTCGAAGTCAAGTAATTCGACCCCTGCCGGTACCCGGTGGCCGCTCCAAAACGGCCTCCGGGTTTTTGCGTTTTTGGAAAACGGCTTTTAAGGGACGTTTTTCGATGCAGTACCGCCGCCTTGTGTGCCCGATGCGCGAGGCGGCGCCTACGGATTTCCGGTGCGCAGGTGGGGATGATGCCGCCTGCGGACCCGAAACCCGTGCCGGGGGATCCCGGCAGAGGGGCACCGGCCTTTGCCGGCGGGTGGCCTCGCTGAGATTTCGAAGTCGTATTTTAGGACCATTACCCGTGGTTCACGCAACCTGAGTCGGAGTGCTCATGCCCTACTCGTTCACCGAAAAGAAGCGCATCCGCAAGAGCTTCGCCAAGCGCGAGGACGTGCAAACCGTTCCCTTCCTGTTGGCGACCCAGCTCGAGTCCTATCGTACTTTCCTGCAAGCGGACACGCCTCCCCTGCAGCGCAAAAACGAGGGCCTGCAAGCCGCATTTACCTCGATTTTCCCCATCGTCAGCCATAACCAGATGGCGCGGCTGGAGTTCGTCAGCTATACGCTCGGCGATCCTCCCTTCGACGTGCGCGAGTGCCAGCAACGTGGCCTGACTTTCGCGTCGCCGCTGCGCGCCAAGGTGCGCCTGGTGTTGCTCGACCGCGAAGCAAGCAAGCCGACCGTGAAGGAGATGAAGGAGCAGGAAGTCTACATGGGAGAAATCCCGCTGATGACTCCCACCGGCTCGTTCGTCATCAACGGCACCGAGCGCGTCATCGTCTCGCAGCTGCATCGGTCGCCGGGCGTTTTCTTCGAGCACGACCGTGGCAAGACGCACAGCTCGGGCAAGCTTTTGTTCTCTGCCCGCGTGATTCCCTACCGCGGTTCGTGGCTGGACTTCGAGTTCGATCCCAAAGACATCCTGTTCTTCCGCGTCGACCGCCGCCGCAAGATGCCGGTCACGATCCTGCTCAAGGCCATCGGCATGACGCCGGAAGACATCTTGGCGCACTTCTTCTCGTTCGACACCTTCGAACTGCAGAGCGAAGGCGCCCTGATGGAGTTCGTGCCCGACCGCTGGAAGGGCGAAGTCGCGCGTTTCGACATCAACGATAAGTCTGGCAACGTCATCGTCCAGAAAGACAAGCGGATCAACGCCAAGCACATCCGCGACCTGGTCGCGGCCGATACCAAGCGGATCTCCGTTCCCGAGGACTTCCTGCTCGGCCGCGCGCTGGCCCGCAACGTGGTTGATCCCGAGACGGGCGAAATCGTCGCGTTCGCCAACGACGAGCTGACCGAAGCGCTGCTGACCAAGCTGCGCGAGCACAACGTGCGCGAGATCCAGACGCTCTACACCAACGATCTGGACCAGGGTCCGTACATCTCGCAGACCCTGCGCATGGACGAGACGACCGACCAGACCGCCGCCCGCGTGGCCATCTATCGCATGATGCGCCCGGGCGAGCCCCCCACCGAGGAGGCCGTCGAGGCGCTGTTCCATCGCCTGTTCTTCAGCGAAGAAACCTACGACCTCTCGCGCGTGGGCCGCATGAAGGTCAACAGCCGACTGGGACGTGGTACCGATGCCAGCGGCAGCATGACGCTCACCAACGAGGACATCCTCGACACCATCAAGGTCCTGGTCGAGCTGCGCAACGGCCGTGGCGAGATCGACGACATCGACCACCTGGGCAACCGCCGCGTGCGCTGCGTGGGCGAGTTGGCCGAGAACCAGTTCCGCGCTGGCCTCGTGCGCGTCGAGCGTGCGGTCAAGGAACGCCTGGGCCAAGCCGAGGCGGAAAACCTGATGCCGCACGACCTGATCAACTCCAAGCCGATCTCGGCCGCCATCAAGGAGTTTTTCGGTTCGAGCCAGCTGTCGCAGTTCATGGACCAGACCAACCCGTTGTCCGAGATCACGCACAAGCGCCGCGTCTCGGCCCTCGGCCCTGGTGGCCTGACGCGCGAGCGCGCCGGCTTCGAGGTGCGCGACGTGCACCCGACGCACTACGGCCGCGTGTGCCCGATCGAGACGCCGGAAGGTCCGAACATCGGCCTGATCAACTCCATGGCCCTGTACGCTCGCCTGAACGAGTACGGCTTCCTCGAGACGCCGTACCGCAAGGTCGTGGACGGCAAGGTGAGTGACCAGATCGAGTATTTGTCGGCCATCGAAGAGAGCCGCTACGTGATCGCGCAGGCGAACGCCACGCTCGACAAGGAAGGCCGCTTCGTGGACGACCTCGTGGCCTGCCGCCAGGCTGGCGAAACCATGTTGACGGCCCCCGAGAACGTCCACTACATGGACGTTGCGCCCTCGCAGATCGTGTCGGTGGCTGCCTCGCTCATTCCGTTCCTCGAGCACGACGACGCGAACCGCGCGCTGATGGGTTCGAACATGCAGCGCCAGGCCGTGCCTTGCCTGCGTCCCGAGAAGCCGGTGGTCGGCACGGGCATCGAGCGCACCGTTGCCGTGGACTCGGGCACGACCGTGCAGGCGCTGCGTGGCGGCGTGGTCGATTACGTCGACGCCGAGCGCATCGTGATCCGCGTCAATGACGACGAGAACGTGGCCGGCGAGGTTGGCGTCGACATCTACAACCTGATCAAGTACACCCGTTCCAACCAGAACACGAACATCAACCAGCGCCCCATCGTGCGCCGTGGCGACGTCATCGCCAAGGGCGACGTGCTGGCCGACGGTGCCTCCAGCGACCTCGGCGAGCTCGCCCTCGGCCAGAACATGCTGGTCGCGTTCATGCCCTGGAACGGCTACAACTTCGAGGACTCGATCCTGATGTCGGAGCGGGTGGTGGCCAATGACCGCTACACCTCCATCCACATCGAAGAGCTGACGGTGGTGGCCCGCGACACCAAGCTCGGACCCGAGGAAATCACGCGCGACATTTCGAACCTGGCGGAAAGCCAGCTGAACCGCTTGGACGAATCCGGCATCGTGTACATCGGCGCCGAAGTCCAGGCTGGCGACGTGCTGGTCGGTAAAGTCACGCCCAAGGGCGAGACCCAGCTCACGCCGGAAGAGAAACTGCTGCGCGCGATCTTCGGCGAGAAGGCGTCCGACGTGAAGGACACCTCGCTGCGCGTACCGTCGGGCATGGTCGGCACCGTCATCGACGTGCAGGTGTTCACGCGCGAAGGCATCGTGCGCGACAAGCGCGCCCAGTCGATCATCGACGAGGAGCTCAAGCGCTATCGCCAAGACCTGAACGACCAGCTGCGCATCGTCGAGAACGACACCTTCGATCGTATCGAGAAGATGCTGATCGGCAAGGTCGTCAACGGCGGCCCGCGCAAGCTGGCCAAGGGTGCGGCCATCTCCAAGTCGTACTTGGCCGAGCTCGACCGTTGGCAATGGTTCGACATCCGCCTGGCCGACGAGGCCGCGGCGACCGCGCTCGAGCAGGCCAAGGAGTCGATCGAGCAGAAGCGGCACCAGTTCGACCTTGCCTTCGAAGAGAAGCGCAAGAAGCTGACGCAGGGCGACGAGCTGCCTCCGGGTGTCCTGAAGATGGTCAAGGTCTACCTGGCCGTCAAGCGCCGCCTGCAGCCTGGCGACAAGATGGCAGGCCGCCACGGCAACAAGGGCGTGGTGTCCAAGATCACGCCGGTGGAAGACATGCCCTACATGGCCGACGGCACGCCGGTCGACATCGTGCTGAACCCGCTGGGCGTGCCCTCGCGGATGAACGTCGGGCAGGTGCTGGAGGTGCATTTGGGCTGGGCCGCCAAGGGCCTGGGCCAGCGCATCAACGAAATGCTGGCCGACGCCCGCAAGGTCGAAGTGGCCAAGATCCGCGACTTCCTCGGGAAGATCTACAACCAAACGGGCACGCCTGCCCGCCTGGATGAGCTGACCGACGATGAAATCATCGAGCTGGCACAAAACCTGCGCGAAGGTGTCCCGTTCGCGACGCCGGTGTTCGATGGTGCCTCGGAGGAGGACATCCGGACCATGCTCGACCTGGCCTACCCGGACGAGTTGGCGGAGAAGCTGAAGCTGACTCCCTCCAAGACCCAGGCCTACCTGTTCGACGGCCGTACCGGGGAAATGTTCGAGCGTCCCGTGACCGTGGGTTACATGCACATGCTCAAGCTGCACCATCTGGTCGACGACAAGATGCACGCCCGTTCGACCGGCCCTTACTCGCTCGTCACGCAGCAACCGCTGGGCGGCAAGGCGCAGTTCGGTGGCCAGCGCTTCGGGGAAATGGAAGTGTGGGCACTCGAGGCGTATGGCGCATCGTATGTGCTGCAAGAAATGCTGACCGTGAAGTCCGACGACGTGAACGGCCGTACCAAGGTATACGAGAACATCGTCAAGGGCGATCACGTGATCGACGCCGGCATGCCCGAGTCGTTCAACGTGCTGGTCAAGGAAATCCGGTCGCTCGGGATCGACATGGATCTCGAGCGTAACTGATAGGAGTCGCCATGAAAGCGCTGCTGGATCTGTTCAAGCAAGTCACGCAAGAAGAACAGTTCGACGCCATTCGCATTGGCATTGCATCCCCGGAGAAGATCCGGTCGTGGTCGTTCGGGGAGGTCAAGAAGCCCGAGACGATCAACTATCGTACGTTCAAGCCCGAACGCGACGGGCTGTTCTGCGCCAAGATCTTCGGTCCCATCAAGGACTACGAGTGCTTGTGCGGCAAATACAAGCGCCTCAAGCACCGCGGCGTGATCTGCGAGAAGTGCGGCGTCGAGGTCACCTTGGCCAAGGTGCGCCGCGAGCGCATGGGCCACATCGAGCTGGCCAGCCCAGTCGCCCACATCTGGTTCTTGAAGTCGCTGCCGTCGCGCCTGGGCATGGTGCTCGACATGACGCTGCGCGACATCGAGCGCGTGCTTTACTTCGAAGCCTATTGCGTCATCGATCCGGGCATGACGCCGCTCAAGCGCGGCCAGATCATGTCGGAAGATGACTTCCTGGCCAAGACGGAAGAGTACGGCGATGATTTCCGCGCTGTGATGGGCGCCGAGGCCGTGCGCGAACTGCTGCGCACGATCGACATCAATCGCGAAATCGAAACGCTGCGCGCCGATCTGCAGGCCACGAGCTCCGATGCCAAGATCAAGAAGATCTCCAAGCGCCTGAAGGTGCTGGAGGGCTTCCAGAAGTCCGGCATCAAGCCCGAGTGGATGATTCTCGAAGTGCTGCCCGTGCTGCCGCCCGAGCTGCGTCCGCTCGTGCCGCTGGACGGCGGCCGCTTCGCAACCTCGGACCTGAACGACCTCTACCGTCGCGTCATCAACCGCAACAACCGCCTGAAGCGCCTGCTCGAGCTGAAGGCTCCCGAAATCATCGTGCGCAACGAGAAGCGCATGCTGCAGGAAGCCGTCGACTCGCTGCTCGACAACGGCCGCCGCGGCAAGGCCATGACCGGCGCCAACAAGCGTCCGCTCAAGTCTCTGGCCGACATGATCAAGGGCAAGAGCGGCCGCTTCCGCCAGAACCTGCTGGGTAAGCGCGTCGACTACTCCGGCCGGTCGGTGATCGTGGTGGGCCCGCAGCTCAAGCTGCACCAGTGCGGCTTGCCCAAGCTGATGGCGCTCGAGCTGTTCAAGCCTTTCATCTTCAACCGCTTGGAGATGATGGGGCTGGCGACGACCATCAAGGCGGCCAAGAAGCTGGTGGAAACGCAAGAGCCGGTGGTGTGGGACATCCTCGAAGAGGTGATCCGCGAGCACCCGGTCCTGCTCAACCGTGCCCCGACGCTGCACCGCCTGGGCATCCAGGCGTTCGAGCCGGTGCTGATCGAAGGCAAGGCGATCCAGCTGCATCCGCTGGTGTGCGCGGCGTTCAACGCCGACTTCGACGGCGACCAGATGGCCGTCCACGTTCCGCTGTCGCTCGAAGCGCAGCTGGAAGCCCGTACGCTCATGCTGGCTTCCAACAACGTGCTATTCCCGGCCAACGGCGAACCGTCCATCGTGCCGTCGCAGGACATCGTGCTGGGGCTGTACTACGCCACGCGCGAGCGCATCAACGGCAAGGGCGAGGGCCTGCATTTCATGGACGTGGCCGAAGTGGTGCGCGCCTATGAGAACAAGGTGGTGGAACTGCAATCGCGCATCACCGTGCGCCTGACCGAGTACGAGCGCGACGAGAACGGTGAATTCCGCGCCGTGCAGCGTCGTTACGAAACGACGGCCGGCCGCGCCATTCTGTCGGAGATCCTGCCCAAGGGGCTGCCCTTCTCGGTGTTGAACAAGCCGCTGAAGAAGAAAGAGATCTCGCGCCTGATCAACCAGTCGTTCCGTCGCTGCGGACTGCGCGCGACGGTCATCTTCGCCGACCAGCTGATGCAGGCCGGCTTCCGCCTGGCCACGCGCGGCGGCATCTCGATCTGCATGGACGACATGCTGATCCCCGCGGCCAAGGAGGCCATCCTGGCCGAGGCCAGCAAAGAGGTCAAGGAGATCGACAAGCAGTACTCGTCGGGTCTGGTGACCGCCCAGGAACGCTACAACAACGTCGTGGACATCTGGGGCAAGGCCGGCGACCGCGTCGGCAAGGCGATGATGGAACAGCTCTCGACCGAGCCCGTCGTCGACCGCCACGGCAAGGAAACCCGGCAGGAGTCGTTCAACTCGATCTACATGATGGCGGACTCCGGCGCCCGCGGTTCCGCGGCCCAGATTCGTCAGCTCGCCGGCATGCGGGGCCTGATGGCCAAGCCGGACGGCTCCATCATCGAGACGCCCATTACCGCGAACTTCCGCGAAGGGTTGAACGTACTGCAGTACTTCATTTCCACCCACGGTGCCCGCAAGGGCCTGGCCGACACGGCGCTCAAGACCGCGAACTCGGGTTACCTGACCCGTCGCCTAGTCGACGTGACGCAAGACCTGGTCATCACCGAGGAAGACTGCGGCACGACCGCCGGCTTCGCGATGAAGGCGCTGGTCGAGGGCGGCGAGGTCATCGAGCCGCTGCGCGACCGTATCCTGGGCCGTACCGCGGCCGCTGACATCGTCGATCCGGATACGCAGGAAACCGTGTTCGAAGCCGGTACGCTGCTGGACGAAGATGCGGTGGAAGTCATCGAGCGCCTGGGCATCGACGAAGTCAAGGTCCGCTCGGCGCTGACCTGCGAAACCCGCTATGGCCTGTGCGCGGCGTGCTACGGCCGCGATCTCGGCCGCGGTACCCTGGTCAACGTGGGCGAGGCGGTCGGCGTGATCGCTGCCCAGTCGATCGGCGAACCGGGTACGCAGCTGACCATGCGGACGTTCCACATCGGTGGCGCGGCCTCGCGCGCGGCGCTTGCCTCGGGCGTGGAAACCAAGTCCAACGGTACTGTTCGCTTCACGAGCGCGATGCGCTACGTGACCAATGCGAAGGGTGAGCAGGTCGCGATCTCGCGGTCGGGCGAAATCCTGATCGTGGACGACAACGGCCGGGAGCGCGAGCGCCACAAGGTGCCGTACGGCGCGATCCTGCTGCATGGCGACGGCACGGTGGTCAAGGCCGGCACGCAGCTGGCGACCTGGGACCCGCTGACCCGCCCGATCATCACCGAGTACGCAGGTACGGTGAAGTTCGAGAACGTGGAAGAAGGCGTCACGGTGGCTCGCCAGCTGGACGAAGTCACTGGCCTGTCCACGCTGGTCGCCATCACGCCCAAGACGCGCAGCAGCAAGCAGACCGTGCGTCCGCAGGTCAAGCTGCTCGACGCCAACGGCGAGGAAGTCAAGATTGCCGGCACCGATCACTCGGTGAGCATCTCCTTCCCGGTGGGCGCGCTGATCACGGTGCGCGACGGCCAGCAGGTCGGCGTGGGCGAGGTGCTGGCGCGTATCCCGCAGGAATCGCAAAAGACCCGCGACATTACCGGCGGTCTGCCCCGAGTGGCCGAGCTTTTCGAAGCCCGCTCTCCCAAGGACGCCGGCATGTTGGCCGAGGTCACCGGTACGGTTTCGTTCGGTAAGGACACCAAGGGCAAACAACGCCTGGTCATCACTGACCTGGACGGCGTCAGCCATGAGTTCCTGATTCCGAAGGAAAAGCAGGTGCTGGTGCACGACGGCCAAGTGGTGAACAAGGGCGAAATGATCGTGGACGGCCCGGCCGATCCCCACGATATCCTGCGCCTGCAAGGCATCGAGAAGCTGGCGACCTATATCGTCGACGAAGTACAGGACGTCTATCGCCTGCAAGGCGTGAAGATCAACGACAAGCACATTGAAGTGATCGTGCGCCAGATGCTGCGTCGCGTGAACGTCGTCGATCCGGGCGACACCTCGTTCATCCCGGGCGAGCAGGTCGAGCGAGCCGAGCTGCTCAACGAGAACGATCGCGTGATCGCCAACGGCGGTCGTCCGGCTACGTACGAAAACGTGCTGCTGGGCATCACCAAGGCTTCGCTGTCGACCGACTCGTTCATCTCGGCCGCTTCGTTCCAGGAAACCACGCGCGTCCTGACCGAAGCTGCGATCATGGGCAAGCGGGACGAGCTGCGCGGCCTCAAGGAAAACGTCATCGTGGGACGCCTGATCCCCGCCGGCACCGGCATGGCCTACCATGCCGCCCGCAAGGAGAAGGAAGCCCAAGAGGCTGCGGAACGCGAAGTGGTCTTCGCCGACGTGAACAACACGTTCGACGAAAGCACCATCTTCAAGTCCCCCGCCGAGGTGACCTCGACGCCTGCTGCGGACGAACCCGAAGGCGGCAGCCAAGAGTAAGCAGCGAGACCGCGGCGCCTTCGGGCTGCCGCGCCAAGACAAAAAGCCTGGGCCGGCGCATGCCGGTCCAGGCTTTTCTTTTGGCGTCAGTGAGGTTCGCCGGGAGGCGGGACGCTCAGGTTTTCCACGCGCCTTCGTGCGGGGCCGTCGCTTCGTCCAGCAGCGCAGGCCCGACGCATTCGATGTGCGTCGGCGAGGCCGCAAACACGTCCCGGCACGAGAGCTCGGCGTCCCGCTGGTCCAGGCGCTCCCCCCGGAAGCCGCGCAGCCGGACGGCGTCGATGCCGAATACGACGCGGTGGATATTGGCCCAGAAGATCGCGCCTGCGCACATCACGCAAGGTTCGCCGGATGCATAAATCGTCGCGCCGGCGAGCTCGTCGCGCGAGTATTTGGGACTGGCGAGGCGGATGGCTTCGGTTTCCGCGTGCGCGGTGCAGTCCCCGCTTTCGCCATTTCGGTTCCAGGCTTCGGCCAACACCTTCCCGTCGGCGCCGACGATCACCGAGCCGAAGGGACGATTGCCGCGCGTCTTGGCGACGTTGGCGAGCTCGATGGCGCGGCGCAGGTACAGGCCGTCGCGCTCATTGAGCGGCTGCTCGGCGGGCAGTTCGATCTGCGTCATGCCGGCACCTTGCGTTGATCGGCGGCAGGCAGCAGCCGGTCGTCGAAGATCTGCTCGAGTGACGGCTTGGCGGGCAGGTCGAAGACCTCGACCACTTCGTCGATCTGGCGCTGCAGGACGCCGGTGCGCACGCCGCCGAGTCCGTTGGCGCGGCTTTCGTCGGTCAGGAGGTAGCGCCGCGTGATGTCCCAACGTTGACGCTCCACGTCAAGGTCGATGATCGGTTCGCGTGCCTTGATGGCGGCCAGGGCGGGGGCTGGGTCGATCAGCGTTTCGACCAGCGCGCGGTTGCTGGCTGCGAGGAAAGCCCGGATGACTTCCGGTTTTTCGGCGATGAGCTTGCGGCTTGCCAGGACGGCATTGCCGTAGAGGCTGAGGCCGGTCTTGGCATACTCCAGCACCGAGAGCCGCTCCAGGGGCATGCGCGCAAACAGTGATACCGCCGAGTCGTGGAAGTAGGTGGCAGCATCGACGTCGCCCCGGACCATGACGTTGTCGCGGGCGCTGAAGTCCGTGGTGGCCCACTGGAACAGGTCCGGGGAAATGCCGAGTTGGCGTGCGACCATCGGCCAGCAGCGGCGGGTCGACTCGACGGCTGCGGCGGCGACGCGTTTGCCTTTCAGGCTGGCGAAGTCGGTCGTGATGCCACGGTCCTTGCGGCCGATGATGACGAAAGGCGCGCGATTGTAATACTGGTAGATGGCTTGCACGGGGGCGCCGACGTTCTGGGCGTGGAACTCGACTAGCGAACTGATGTCGCCCAGGCCCAAATCGTAAGCGCCGCTTGCCACGCGGGTGATCGACGCAACCGACCCTGATCCCACGTCGATGCTCACGTCCAATCCCGCTTCCTTGTAATAGCCCTTGGCGAGCGCCAGGAAGAAGGGCGACGTCTGGCTGGTGACTCGGAAGTCGAGCGTGAACTTGACCGGAGTCAGGCGCGGCTGGGCGAGGAGCGGACGGGAGTATGCGGCAGAGAGGGCGGAACCAGAAAGCGTGGCGAGGAACTGGCGGCGGTTCATAGTGGAGATCCCGTGTCGTGACATGAAGGACTCCGGACGGCCTGCAGCAGGTTGTCCGGCGCGACTCGAGCAATTTCCGGGCGACGGCAGGCGATGGGACGGCCGTCGCTGAACGCTTCTACTCTGCAGGGAAACAAGCAAAGGGTGTGCCATCGACCTCCCTGCCGGGATGCCGGGACGCCGGCCGACTACCGTCCCGCCTGCGAGGGGCCGCCTGGGATGATTCGGGCCAGCGTCTTCTTGTCGTGGCATGGTGCAGCGCGGCTGCTTCCGGTGCGTGGCGCACAAGCTTGGTGAACGGTGGCGCGACCGACGTCGCGGGCTGCCAGGAGAAGGCACTTGGTTCGATTCTTGCATCGGTCGGCTTCGAGAGTAGAAGCGTTCAGCGCAATCGTCCGGCAGCTGCCGGTGCGGTTGGCGGGTCATTGCTCTTGAAGAGGTCGCGCGGCGGGGGTTTTGCCCGCAGCGAGGCCGCCACATCCTTCAAGTCCGACACGACCGCCCCGCGCTAATTGCCGGCAAGTGGTCGGTGTCCCTGTTCGACGAGGACTCTTATGCAAACCACGAATGCCACGCCCGCTTCGAAAACGCCTTCCACCTACGCTTTGGGGGAACTCGAAAAAGAGTCCCGCATGGGAGGCATGGGGCTCGAGGCCCCGCGGGAGATCCGCATCATCGACATCTCGGATTTCGATCGGCGCAAGGCGGAGATCGCCGATGAAATCTGGCAGGCTGCCACGGAGATCGGATTCTTCCAGGTCAAGAACCACGGCATCCCCTTGTCCGACATCGAGGCCGCCTTCGTGCGCGCCGAGCATTTCTTCGCCTTGCCGCGCGAAGTGAAAGCGCAATGGCCGTTGAGCCGCAACGCAGGATGGGAGCACAAGGCCCAGATCAGGCCCTCTACGCAGACGCCGGACCAGAAAGAGTCCTACCAAGTGACGCGGCCGCGCATGGACGGCCTGTGGCCGACCGAGGCCGAACTGCCCGGCTTCAAGGAGGCCACCCTGCGCTTCGAGCGCCAGTGCTGGGAAGTCGGGATGCGCCTGCTGTCTTGCTTTGCGCTAAAGCTCGGCTTCGATCCGGACTTCTTTACGCGCGCGCATGACCCGTCCAGCCCGACGTACCAGAGCACGCTGCGCATGCTGCATTATTTCGCCGTCGACCCCGCGCTGCAGAGTGAACTGGGGCTGTGGCGGGCCGGTGCGCACACTGATTACGATTGCCTGACGCTGCTATTCCAGCGAGCCGGGCAGGGCGGCCTGCAGGTGTTGCCGGGCAAGGAAATGGAGAGCCGGGCATGGACGCCCGTGGAGCCCGTCGAAGGCGTGATCACGTGCAATATCGGGGATATGCTGACGCGGTGGAGCGACGACCTGCTCCCCTCGAACTTTCACCGGGTGCGCAATCCGCGTCCTGACGAGTACCAGGGGCCGCGCTATAGCCTGGCATTTTTCTGCCAGGCAAACGAAGAGGTTGTCGTCCAAGGGCCGGCGGGCAAATATCCGCCGATTACCGCCGCGGAGTACCTCAAGCAGCGGATATCGGCGAACTTTTCGAACCGGTATTGAGGGAAAAGGGGCGCTCAGCGCCCCTTTTCGTTTAATCCAGCGTGATGTTCAGTTTCTTGAGCACTTGCCCGAAGCGATGGGTTTCTTCGGTCAAGGCGTTCACGTACTGAGGCCGGCTCAGCGCGTAAGGTTCATAGAACATGCCCTCGTAACGCTGCAGTACATCGGGATCGCGCAGTACCTCAGCGACGTCTGTCGAAACCTTGTCGGCGATGGCAGCGGGAATGCCCTTGGGCGCGAGCAGTCCGACGGACGCGACGAGCTCGAAGTCGGGTGGGCCGCCGGACTCGCGGACGGTCGGAACGTCGGGAAATCCGGCCAATCGCGAGGGCGCTGAAACCGACATGAAGCGGACCTTGCCTGCCCGCTGGAGCGGCCCGGCGCTGCCGCCGCTGCCGAATGCCCATGCCAGTTCCTTGTTGGCGACCGCCGCGTAGAGCTGCCCCATGTCCTTGTAGGGCACGTGCATCATTTTCACACCTGCGCCATCTTCCAGCATGGCGCCCCCGATGTGTCCCGGGCTGCCTACGAACCAAGAGCCGTAAGTGATCGCACCGGGCTGGGCGCGGGCCGCCGCAAGCAGGTCTCCCGTCGTCTTGTAGGGGCTGTCGCCCGGCACCACCATGAAGAAGTAGTTGCGCAGCATTGGCGTGAGCGGCTCAAAGTCGCGCATCAAGTCGTAGGGGAGATGCTTGAACAGAGAGGGATGGGCGCTGGTTTGCGAGTTGTCCATCTGGATCAGGGTGTAGCCATCCGCAGGGCTGCGCTTGACCGCATCCACGGCGATGAAGCCGTTACCGCCAGGCTTGTTTTCTACCATGACAGGCTGCCCCCATTTTTGGGCCAGCTTGTCCGCCACGAGTCGCAGCGCGACGTCCGGTCCTGCGCCTACCGGGAAGGTAGTGACGATTCTGACCGGCCTGGTCGGATAGGTTTGAGCGTGGCCGATCGAGGCGATCGCCATCAATGTTGCCCCGAGCAGCGCGACAAGAATCTGTTTTCTCATGGTCGTGCGTCCCATAGTCCAGTCGATCGAGCCGGCGTGCGGCATCGTGGGCAACTGTGCCACCGACAGGCCAAACTGTGGCCCGGGCATAAGTGCTTTCGGGGTGAGTAAAAGCATTTTGTTGCTTCCGGCCAAGCGGGGGAGCTCACCATAAGCTTTTTCGCCCCACGCAGAAGCCATCGACGCTAGTTCTTCCCAGGTCGCGGAGCCGAGAATAGGAACCGACTTTCTTGAGGGATAGCCAAATGAAGATTTTCCCGAGCTTGCAGTGGCCGATGCCCCAGGTCGACCTGCAGGAAATCATGGATTACCTGAGCAGCACGGATGAGCGCAGGACGTATCCGCTGTGGCAGGACGACGACTGCCTCTGCTTCGTTGCGCGCGGCCGCGAGTATCGCAGTGAGTTCCACCTGAATCCCAGCCACGAAATGCAGTATTCGCTGAAGGGCGACTTGCACCTGCATTACCGTACGCCCGAAGGCGTGGAGAAAGTAGCGGTGGTACCGGAGGGCCACTGCCTTTACCAGCCGCCCATGGTGCCGCATTCGCCGCGTTTCGCACCGGACGCATTTCAACTCGTCATCGAGCGTAAGCGCCGACCGGGAGAAGTCGATCGGTTTCATTGGTTCTGCCCCTCCTGCGATCACCTGCTCCATGAGGAAACCTTCGTCGTTAGCGATTACGGCGCGGACCCGGTGTCCCGGGCGTACGAGAATTTTTGGGGGTCGCTGGCGTTTCGCACCTGTAAGAAGTGCGGGACGGTGATGCCAGAACGTTGACCCGGCGGAGCACTCATGGACCACATTCCTCGCACGTGGCAGGAGAAAGTGCAGCCCGCCCAGACGGCGCTGCTCATCGTCGACATGCAGAACGATTTTTGCGCGCGCGGCGGTTACCTGCAGCGGAAACGTGCGGAGAGCGGCAAACACCCGATCCAGGTCGAGGAGAACGAACGGATCGCGGATCGCATTGACGTCCTGGCGCAGGCCGCGCGCCGGGCTGGCGCGACGGTGGCGTGGCTGCGGTCGCTATACGACTTCAAGTACCTGGCCGAGGCCCACATCGCAATGCGAGAAGACGAGGGTTGCTGCCTGGAGGGAACGTGGGGGGCGGATTTTTTTCGCATTCGCCCCCAGGAAGGGGACCTCGTGGTCGACAAGCATACGTTCAGCGGCTTTCACCAGACCTCCCTGCATGGCCAGCTGCAGGCCCGCGGTATCCGGACGCTCATCATGACCGGCGTAGCAACCAATGTCTGCGTGGATTCCACCCTGCGCCACGGCTTCATTCTTGGCTACCACATCGTCTTGGCCGAAGACTGCGTAGGCAGCGGTAACCGTGCCGGGCACGAAGGCACGCTGTCCAGCGTCCGCGTCAACTTCGGGGCCGTGGTGTCGTCCGCCGAGTTGGTGCAGGAGTGGGAACGTTCGGCTATGTGAGGCGCCCGTCCAGAATCCGATTGTCTCGCGGGGTGAGGCATTCATCGCGGCAGATGACTGATCGCCTGTAATAATTACCTAGTACCGCGTGAGCCGGTGGTTGCCCCAGTCTGGACTGCCGGATAGCTGGATTCTGAGGTATTGAGCTGAGTGAGCCGTCGTCCATGCTGCACGTCAAACATCTCAAGCCGTTCATGGCGGTCGTACGCCACGGCAACCTGTCCCGGGCCAGCGAGGAGCTGCGGCGTGCCCAATCGGCGGTTTCACGGTCCATCCAAGAACTGGAGTCTTGGTTCGGCGTGTCGCTGTTCGAGAGAGGCCCGCGCCAGTGGCTGCTCACGAAATACGGCCAGGTGCTGGCCCGGCGTACCGAGGAGGCCTTTGCCGAGTTGCAACGTGCTTGCGTGGTCTTGACCGAGCGGCATCCGGCATGTGCGGCGCGCCTCAGGGCAGCCCCGTTTTTCTCGCTGTCTGTGCATGAAAGGCGTTTGGAGCTCCTCTTTGCTTTTGCCGAGCGCAAGCACATTAGCACGGCGGCTGCCACGGTCGGCATTTCCCAGCCGGCGGCAAGCATGGCGCTCTACGACATCGAGTCCAGCGTAGGTATCCCGTTGTTCGATCGTGCTCATACGGGCGTTGCGTTGAACGAGTGCGGCGAACTGCTGATGGAGCACGTCAAGCGGGCGCTGGCGCTTTTGCGCCTGGCGGACGGTGAAATTTCCGCCTTGGAAGGCGTGGTCGATGGACTCGTGGTGGTAGGCGCGCTCCCATTCTCGCGGCCCTATGTGCTTCCCGCGGCGATCGGGGAGGTCTTGCGCCAGCATCCCCATCTACAGGTGCGTACCCTGGAAGCCCCCATGGAGGTGATGATCACCGGCCTCAGGCTAGGAGACGTGGATTTCCTGACGGGCGCGCTGCCGCTCGATCCGGTGGAAAACGGCCTCGTCGTCGAGGAGTTGGTGAGCGAGCCCATGGCTGTCATCGCCCGGTCCGACCACCCACTGGCGGCGGCGCCATCCCTGGACTTGTCGGACCTGCTCGATACGCCCTGGATTTTGTCGCGCCCCGGGACGCCGAGCCGGGAGGCGCTGAACTCGTGCCTGGCGCAGCAAGGTGTGGCAGAGCCGCGCGTGGCGGTGGAGTCTTCGGATATTTCCGTCATCCGCGGCCTACTGCTCGAGACCGACATGATCACGGCGGCCTCCCGCCAGCTGTTCTCGTACGAGCTGAAAGCAGGGAGCCTGATCACGCTGCCCGTAAGCTTGCCAGGCACAGAACGGCCGATAGGCATTCTGCGTCGATCCCCCGAGCATTCGTCACCGGGCGCAAAGCTGTTGATGGACGCCGTGCGCCGGATTTGCCAGAACGAAGCCCTTGCCGACGCGTAGCGCGCCTGTGCTGCCGCGCTGGGGGGCTGCGAGCCTGGCGGGGCGATCCCTCGCGTGCACTGGAAGCGGCGTCTCCAATGGGCGACGCCGTAGGTAGGCAATGCGATCAATCCAGCCGGATGTCCGCCCTCTTGACGACGTTCGTGAAGAATGCGAAGTCCGCGTCGGTCTGTTGACGGAACTCCCGGGGCCCGGAGTAGGCGGGTTGCAGCCCTTGTTCTTCGAGCCGCTTGCGCAACCCCGCGTCGGCGAGGGCGTCTTTCATGGCCTGCGCCAAGGTTTCGATGACGTTGGAAGGCGTATTCTTGGGGGCGAAGAAGCCGAATAGGTTGCGCGCGTCAAAACCCGACACGCCGCTTTCTGCAATGGTGGGTACGTCCGGGAACATGGCAAGGCGCTTGTCGGACGCCACGGCGAGGAGCTTGATCTTGTTCGCCTTGAATTGGGGCATCGCGTTGGGGCCGCTCAGGAACATCAGTGAGGAGTTGCCGGCGATCAGCTCCATCAACGCCTGTGCGCCGCCCTTGTACGGTACGTGCACGACTTGCACGCCCGTCGTGAGGGAGAGCAGTTCGGGTTCGAGTTGGGATAGCGTACCGACCCCGATCGATGCATAGTTGTACTTTCCCGGGGCGGCCTTGAGATAGTCGATGAGTTCACGCAAGTTGTTTACCGGCAGCGTGCTGGGGACGACGAGAAGATGCGGCGCGGTGGCTACGCCCGCAATGGCTGCGAAGTCTTTTTGCAAGTCTGCTGCCGGAGGCGTGGTCGAGGCCGCCTGATAGATGGCGGCGTCGGCCACCGCGCCAAAAAGAATGGTGTAGCCGTCAGCAGGGGATCGTGCGACCTGGGATATGCCAATGAAGCCGCTATTGCCGGCGCGGTTTTCCACCACGATGGGCTGCTTGAGCGACTCTCCCATCTTCTGGCCGATTGCACGCGCCAGCGTATCGGTGGCTCCGCCGACTGGATAGGGCACAACGATGGTGACGGGACGGGTGGGGAAGGCGGCAGCGGCCGGGCTCGCAGCAGAAAACGCGAAGAGGGCGGCTAGGGCCGAAAGCAGCTTGGTCGTAAAGCGGGACATCGAGATCCTCGGCAAGATAGGGTCAGTCGGTGGCTTTGGCGCCGGACGCCTTGACGATGGCGCCCCACTTGTGGCTTTCTTCCGCGACAAAGGCCTTGAACGCGTCGGGAGACTTGGGCGAGAAAATAATGCTCGCCGCCTCCAGTCGTTGCTGGTTTTCGGGCCGGGTCATCGCGCGCGTGGCTGCGGCGTTCATTTTGTCGATGATTTCTCTTGGCACGCCCGTTCGTGTTCCCAGGCCCCACCATGGAATGACCTCGTAACCGGGTACCCCGGCTTCGTCGATGGTCGGTACGTCGGGCAGGCTGGCGAGGCGTTTTTTTTCAGATACCGCCAAGGCGCGCAAGGTACCCTTTTGGATGTGGGGCAGCGCGCTGGGGGCGTTGAGCAGTGTCATCTGCACGTTGCCCGCCAGCAGATCGTTGAGCGCGGCGGCAGAGCCCTTGTAGGGAACGTGTAGGATGTCCAGGCCTGCCATTTGCTTGAGCAATTCCATCGCCAGGTGGCCCGTGTTGCCGACGCCTTGCGAGGAATAGGCGAACTTTCCGGGATGGGCCCGTACCCAGGAGAGGAATTCGGCGAACGTCTTGGGCGGCGCAGCGCTGGGTACGACGAGGACCAAGGGAGCACTGCCGAGATATGCGACGGGTTCGATATCCTTCGCCGTATCGAACGGAAGGTTAGAGTACAGATACTGATTGATCGCGAAGACGCCCGGAATGGTGACAAAGAAGTCGTATCCCTCGGGCGCCGCCTTGACCACCCGGTTTGCTCCGACGGTGCCGTTCGCGCCGTTGTGATTTTCCACCACGAAGGGCTGGCCGAAGGTCTTGGAGCACTCTTCGGCCACGAGGCGGGCAAGCATGTCGATGGAGCCGCCCGGAGGGCTGGTCGCGATGATCCGCACGGTTCTCGTCGGCCAGGCGTCAGCGGCTCCCCACGCTGTCAAGCTGGTCGGAGCGGCTAGCATTGCCAGGATGGTGGAAGCGGCGGCACGTCGTGACATCTTCATGATCGGCTCCTTATCAGTTGCCACAGGCGGGGGGGCGATAGTGGAAGATCGCGAGGCTCCACGTTCAGCGACGACAGAGCATTGGCGATGGCGTTGGTGATGACGCCGCCTACCGGGATGATTCCGCCTTCACCGGCGCCCTTTGCCCCGAGCGGGTTGTTCGGCGACGGGAACATTTCGAGTGAAATGCCGCGTACGTTCGGAAAGTCGGTGGCCAGCGGGATCATGTAGTCGGCGAGCGACCCCACCAGAAGCTGGCCGTTCTCGTCGTAAGCCAAGTGTTCGGTGAATACACTGCCCATGCCTTGCACGGCGGCTCCGGTCACCTGTCCATGTAGCGTCAGGGGGTTGATCACGCGTCCCACGTCGTCGACCACGAGGTAGTCGCGCACCTCGACCCGGCCGGTTTGCGGATCTACCTTGACGTGGGCCGCGGCCGTGCCGAAGGTGTAAGTGGCCTTGGAGTTGCTGAACGACGCCTCGCTGTCGAAGCGCTCGGAGCCGGCAAACTCGAACAAGGACACACTCTGCCCGTCGGGGGCGATGGCTTTTCCTGCGGTGACCGTCAGCTCCAGCGGATTGCATCCGAGACGGGCGGCGGCGGCTTCGCGAAAAGCAGCCAGCAGGTGGCGCGCTGCGATCATGACGGCCGAGCCGCCCATGACGGTGGCCCGTGAGCCGTAAGAGCCGAAACCGTCTTTCAAGTATGTCGTCGAGCCGTGATAGACGCGCACGCGTTGGAGCGGGATCTCGAGCGTGTCTGCCGCGATCTGTGCCATGACGGTTTCCACGCCTTGGCCGATAGATGACGACCCGACGTAGACCGCCACCGTGCCGTCCTCCTCAAGGGCGGCGCGGGCATGCTCGCGGGGGCCCGATGCACCGCCTTCGATAAAACAGCCTACGGCCAGGCCGTGGTAATGCCCGTCTACCAGCTGTCCGGCCAACGACGCCTTGTCGTCCCAGCCGAATTCCTGCAGGCAGCGGTCAAAGGCTGTGCGATAGTCGCCGCTGTCGCAGGCGGTTTCGGCGAAGCCGTCGTTGGGCAGCACCGTAGGCAGGGGATGGGGCATGTGCTCCGATGTAAGGAGATTGCGACGGCGCATGGCCACCCGATCCACCCCGAGATCCTTGGCGGCAAGCTCCATCAGCCGCTCGCAGAAGAAGCAGCCTTCATAGCGCCCAGGGCCGCGATAGGTGCCCGCGGGCGTCTTGTTGGTCGTAATGGCTCGGGCCTCGAAATGAATATTCGGAACCAAATACGGACCGGCAAGGAATTGCGATACGTTGCGCACGGGGGTCATGCCATTGGGCCGCACGTAAGCGCCGATATTGACGTCAATCGTGCCCCGTATGCCGATGACGGTGCCGTCCAGTTCACAGGCGATTTCCAGCTCGGCCTCCATCTCGCGTGCGTGGGCGATGGCAAGGAAGTGTTCGCGCCGATCCTCGATCCACTTGACGGGCCTGCCGAATTTCCGGGCGGCGAATGCGACCAAGAAGTCCTCGGGGTAGAACTCGCCTCGGGCCCCGAAGCCGCCACCGACGTCGAGCTCGATATAGTCCACCGCGTGTTCAGGCAGGTTCATCATTTGCGCCATGGCGCGGCGGTTGAAGAAGGGCAGTTTGGCGGCGCCCCAGATAGACAGGTGTTGGCGCGTGTCATCCCATTCGGCGAGCAGGCCGCGTGTCTCCATGGGCATGGCGGTCTGCCGCTGGGTACTGAAGCGCTCCCGGCGCACGTAGGGCGCCCGAGCGAATGCCGAGTCTGCATCGCCGCAGGCTGCCGTGAAGACGGACGCGATGTTGCTACCTGTGTCGGGGAATAAGAGCGTCCCACCGGCGGCGGAGGTTTTCGTGTCTACTACGGGCGGAAGCGGTTCAATGTCCACCAGCACTTCAGCCAGCGCATCCTCAGCGAGCTCGGCCGTGTCGGCGAGCACCATGGCGACCGGCTCGCCGACGTAACGGACGCGCTCGCTGGCGATGACGGGTTGGGCATAGGGCGCGATGGTCGGGTTCGGTCGGCGGAACGGGATGGTAGGAATCTCGGCGGCGAGGTCAGTGGCCGTGATAACGGCCCGTACGCCAGGAATTGCCAACGCGGCCGAGGCATCAATGCCTCGAAGCATGCCGTGCGGATAGGTCGACCGAACGATGGCGGCATGCCATTGGCCTTTCCGGTTGAGGTCGCCGATGTAGCAGCCCTGTCCACGCACGAAACGTTCGTCTTCGACGCGCTCGACCGGGCGGCCGACATAGCCGGCGGCGCTGTTTTCAACAGCGCCGTCTGCAGTGACGGGCGAGCTGACCTCGTCCCGGATCTCCCTGGCGAGAAAATCGTCTGCACGTTCCATCAGCGTTCCCCTGCGGCCTGCTGGTAATAAGTACGAGCGTCCAAGGCTGCCTCGATGATGGGCAGATAGCCTGTACAGCGGCACAGGTTGCCCGATAGGACGTCTCGTATGCGATCTTCGTCCACCCACGGATCCTCGGTGAGCAGTGCGTGCAGCGTCGTTAGCATCCCGGGCGTGCAGAAACCGCATTGCAAGGCATGATGTTTGCGGAAGGCGTGCTGAAGCGGGGAAAGCTCTTCGTCCTTGGCGAGCCCTTCCACCGTAGTGACCGAGCTGCCTTCGACCTGGACGGCGAGCATCAGGCACGAGCGAACGGCGGTGCCGTCCACGATGACAGTGCACGCGCCGCAAACGCCGTGTTCGCAGCCTGCATGGGTGCCTGTCAGCCCCAATTCATTGCGCAAGCAGTCGCACAGCGTCGTGCGCGGGGTGACGTCGACGTCGACTTTGCAGCCGTTTACTTCGAAAAGCACGTTCATGCGTGATCCTCTAGGGTCAGGACCGGTTAGCGGCAGCGGTGAGTGCCCGCGAGACGAGGGTGGCGACCAGGGCGCGACGGTAGTCGGCGCTGGCGTGGATGTCGTCGGGCGGTGAGACTGAAGCGGCGGCGATTTGAGCAGCCTCTTCGATGAGGCTGCCGTCCACGCGATGGCCGGCGATTGCGGCCTCGACACTGGGCAGCCGGCGCGGTATGTCAGTCGCGCCGATCACCGCGACCCGGACATTGCTCGCGAGGCCGGCGTCGGCTTCGTCATACGAAAGCGCGATGCCGGCATAGGCGAAGTCGCCGCGTCGGAGCGCGAATTCCTCGAACGCCCACCGCCGCCTCCCTGGCCACGACGGAAAGTGCACGGCCCGCAGGATTTCGTCGTAAGCCAAGCAGGTGCTCAGTGTTCCGGTGAAGAAGTCCTGCGCCTCCACGTAGCGGGTTCCCGATGGGCCGACGACCTCGAGCCTGGCGTCGCAGGCTACCGCGACGCCAGGCATTTCGGAAGCTGGGTCGGCATGGGAAAGATTGCCACCTATCGTCCCCCGGTTGCGAATCTGGTAATGCGCGATGTGCCCTACCGCCGCGGTGACCAAGGGGCAGGCCCCGGCTAGGCGTGAGTCGTTCTCAATATCGCGCCAGCGTGTCATGGCGCCGATATGAACCCCGGTGTCATCGATCTCGATGCCGCGCAGGCCTGGGATCCGGCCCAAGTCCACGAGCACCGTGGGGTTGGCAAGTCGAAACGCCATGATAGGAATCAGGCTTTGGCCTCCGGCGAGCAGTTTGGCGCCGCCCCCCTGTTCAGACAGGATGGCTACCGCTTCCTCCAACGAAGTGGGACGTCGATACTCGAATGAAGGTAACTTCATCGTTTCCTCGGCCAGCGCTTTAGTTGGGGAGGTATCGTCCGAATTTGGCGCGTACTTCCTTCTCCAGCTCCTCGCTTGCGCGCACGACGATCGGGAATGTGTCGCGCCGCAGGAAGGGCTTGCATGCATCGATGACTACCCGGGCGTTGCGAGGATCCTTTTCCGAATAAGCCATGGGGTCCAGCGCTGAACTCCAGCAGCCACGAAGGACTTCCATGTCCTCTCTCGGATCGAAGCGCGTGCACATGGCCCAAATCACCTTGTCCATGTCGGCGGGGTTGATGTCGTCATCGACGACGACAACGAAGCGGTTGACGTAGGCGCCCGCGTGACACTGCGATGCGATCAATCCGGCTTGTTTTGCGTGGCCTGCATATTGCTGTTTGATCGCGACCGTCAGCCAGAGCCGGCTGCCGCCAGCCGCATGCGCCCAAACGCCCTTGACCTCGGGCACCCCGGCGGCTTCGAGTTGATTCCACACCGCACCTGACCGGTATGAGCCGCGATAGAAGGAGTCATCGTCGGGAGGAATCCCGGGAATGGCTCCCAATAGAATGGGATCGTCGCGCGTCATGAGCGTTTCGACGTGAATCACAGGCTCCTTCTTGAGGCCCCCGGCGTAATACCCCGTCCACTCGCCCAAAGGCCCTTCGTCAATCTTCTCGTTCGGGTAAATGAAGCCTTCGAACGCAATTTCGGCGTAGGCGGGAATAGGCAAGCCGGTCTTCGGCCCCTTGATGACTTGGACCGGCTCCTCGATCAAGCCTCCGGCCGCGTCGAATTCGTTCTTGCCGTGAGGGATCTCCAGCCCGGCGATCATGAACAGCGCCGGGTGCATGCCAGTGACCACCACGACGGGGCAGGGGAGTCCGCGCTCGTGGTACTTGCGCTGAATCATGTCGCCGTGTTTCCCCTTAGAGCACATGACCGTCGCGATTTTCTTGTCGTGCGCCTGTACGCGGTAGGCGCCGTAGTTGATCCATCCGGTATCGGGATCGCGCATGATGACCATGTCGCCGGTGCCGATGTAGTAGCCCCCGTCGTGCTCATGCCACTTCGGCACGGGGATCTTGAACAAGTCGATCTCGTCGCCGGTGTAGACGTTCTCGAGAATGGGGCCAGCCTGGACCTCGACTGGAGGAATGGTCTTGGACTCCTTCATGTACTTGCGCCAGTACTGCACCAGCTCGATCTCGGAGCCATCGACGGGTAGGCCCAGCGTACGGTTGATCCTGCGTACCGAGGTCAATATGTTGGCCAGCACGCGGTGTCCCTTGGGGTATCCGGGTATTTCGTCGAATAGCACCGCGCGATTGCCGATCTTGCGTTGATAGATGTCGACGATGCCTCCGATTTCCCGCTCACGGTCGGCACCCACAATGTGCTGGATTTCTCCCAGCTCATCCATCTCGCGAAGCCAGGCCCGCAGGTCTTGCCTGGGCGCGGAGGAGGTGGCCGTCTTGCCTTCTTGGTGGTTTGTCATAGCTGATTCTGTGTCAGGAAATGAATGAATGGGGCTTGGACAACGAGGAGCGTCCGATTGATGCAGGTCAGTTGGTCGCGATCGAGCGCAGGTTGGCACGCTCGATGACCGTGCGCCATTTGGCGATTTCTTCCCGCATGCGATCGGCAGACTGTTGGGGGCTGGTGGCGAGCGGAGTAAAGCCGAGCTCTTCGAATTTGGCCTGCACGTCGGGCGTACGCAGTATGTTGGTGAGCAAACGGTTGAGCTTGGTGATGACGTCCGTGGGCGTGCCTGCCGGCGCCAGCACGAAAAGCAGCGTATCGGCCTCCTGGCCCGGGTAACCCTCTTCCGAGAGGGTGGGAACGTCGGGCAAGGCGCTGACGCGCGTCGCGCTGGTCACGGCCAGTGCGCGGAGCTCCTTGTTCTTGATTAGAGGAACGGCCGGAGGCAGGCCGGAGAACGTGACCGGGGTATGGCCGCCTATGGTTGCCTGCAAAGCGGGACCGGCACTGGTGTACGGCACGTGGATGATGTCCACATTGGTGCTTTGCTTGAATAATTCGCCCGAAAGATGGGGAGTGGTACCAATTCCTGCCGATCCGAAGCTGAACTTGCCTGGCGTCTTGCGTATTTCCTCGACGAGTTCTTTCACTCTCTTGGCTGGGTGGTTCGCCTTGACCACCAGCACGTTGGGCGAGGCGGACGCGATGGTGATCGGACTGAAATCCTTGACCGGGTCGTAGGGGACCTTGGCTTGGAGGCTGGGGTTCACCACAAAGCTGGAGCTGGTGACCATGATGGTGTAGCCATCCTTGGGGGCGCCTGCGGCCGTTCGGGCGCCGATGTTGCCGCCTGCGCCGCCAATGTTGTCGACATAAAACGATTGGCCGGTGGCCTCGGTCAGCTTGAGGGCCAGGATGCGGCCCATTACGTCCACGACTCCTCCCGGGGCGAAGGGGACGATGACGCGCACCGAACGGGATGGGTAATTGTCCTCGGCCTGTGCGGTATGCGGCGCCGCGAAAGAGAGAAAGGTGGTCGCGAGGAGTACAGCACAAGCCTTGCCATTCATATCACGATCCCCAGCAGTGTGTTGATAATGGGTTTTGTGCCATTAAAGGAACGAAAAAAGATAATGATCCATTTTTTGAACACTGTAAAGGTTGTGATTTTGTTGTTTCAGATAAGACGATGAGTCTGGACTGAGGAAAGCAAGATGGGGAGAAGGTGCCTGGTTGCGCGGCGCCGTTCCAGGTGAGCGCGGAAGAGGAGAAATAGGGGGAGGCGCCTGGTGGGCGGGGGCGCACCCCGGTGGAGAATTGTTAAGGCGCGTTGATGAATTGGGCAGAGCTGATCGGAAAAAATGATTGGGGTTTCAAGGTGCCCCGATCCCCGCCGGATCCGGCCTATGGTATCTGTTCTGGCGCCCAGGGCGTGGAGCTAAGGTCGGCGAGCGATGTTGATGTTCTTGACCTGGGTGAATTCGAATAGCTCTTCCAGGCATTCTTCGCGTCCGAGGCCGGAACGCTTGTAGCCGCCGAATGGAGCGCCGATGGCGTGACTGCTGGAGCCGTTGATCCATACGTAACCGGCTTCTACGCGGTGTGCGGCGGCAATGGCCGTGTCCAGATCGCGTGTCCAGATCGAGCAGGTCAGGCCGTAATTCAGCGCGTTGACTTCTTCGATGAGTTTGTCCTCGTCGCTCCATTTGATGACGACGACGACAGGGCCGAAGATTTCTTCCTGCGCTACCCGCATGTCGGAGCGAACGTCGGCGAATACGGTCGGCTCGACGAACCAGCCGTTGGCGAGTCTGGGATCGTCCGGTCGCTTGCCGCCTAAGACCAGGCGTGCACCTTCGGCCAAGGCTGTTTCGATGTAGTACATGGTCTTGTCGAAAGCGTTCTTGTGGCCGAGGCAGCCCATTGTGGTGGCCGGGTCTTCCGGCAGGCCAGGCCGGTGCGCTGCCGAGATGCCGGCGACGAAGCGCTCGAGAAACGCGTCGTGGATGCTCTCATGGACATAAACGCGACTCGTCGATCCACACGACTGGCCCGCCCAGAGGAAATTCATGCCCCGCACGGCTCCGCTCACGGCAGCTTCCATGTCCGCGTCGGGGTAGACGACCAGGGCATTTTTTCCGCCGAGCTCGAGCAGCGTCGGCTTGATCTGATCCGCTGCGGCGTGAAGGACGGCTTTGCCCGCTTGCTCTCCTCCCGTCAGTGCAACCTTCGCGACGAGCGGGTGGGAGACCAGCGCCGCGCCGGCGTCGCGGTCGCCGTTGACGCAATTCAGCACCCCCGCGGGAAAGATGTCGGCGAACAGTTCCATCATGCGGATGGAAGATAGCGGTGCCTGCTCGGGCGGCTTGACGACGACCGTATTGCCGGCCGCGAGCGGGGCGGCAATACGGGAGCCGGCGAACAGCAGCGGGTGGTTCGAGGGGTAAATGCGCGCGACCACGCCCAATGGTTCTCGTACGGTGAAGTTGAAAGAACCATTGTTCATGGGGATGGTGTCACCCTTGATCTCCGGAATGAGCCCGGCGAAATACTCCAGCATCGCCGCCGCAGCGTGTACGTCGTGCACCATTTCAGAGACTGGGTTGCCGCAGTTCAGTGCATCTAGTAGCGCGAGTTCCCGGTCATGTTCGCGCAATGCTGCCGCGGCTTTGCGCAACAGGGCGGCCCTTTCGAAGATGGGCAAGCGGCGCCAGGAGGGAAAGGCCTTGCGTGCGGATTCGACGGCGGCATGCACGTCTTCGGCCGAGGCATTGGAGACGGTTCCAAGCAGCGCCTGAGTGGCCGGGTTGACGACCGCGAAGCTGCGGCCGCTCGCCGACGCATGCCAGCGACCATCGTAGAAGTGACCGCTGGCCCGCGGGATGACGGAGCCGGTGTGTGCGTTCATGAGCTGCTCTCCAAGAGCTTAACGTCGGGTTTGGACGGGAATCGGCGGGGCGCCGTGGATTGGATCAGGCCGGAATCCCCTCTTTTTCCGGAAGCGCGTCGCGTAGCTTGGATTTACGGGCCACTTCGATCTTAGAGAGCAGTTCCACCGGAGAGACGGGTACGCGGTCGATGTGAACGCCATAGTCGGAGAGTGCGTCCTCGATGGCCGAAGCGATGGCGGCTGGAATGGGAAGGACACCGGCTTCTCCGCAACCCTTGATGCCGAGCTCGTTGAGCGGCGAGGGGGACTCCAGGTGCAATAGTGTGATGGGCGGCATTTCGGTGGCCGTCACGAGCAGGTACTCGGCCAAATTCGTGGTAAGGGGCTGGCCGTTGTCGTCGTAGGCCATGTGCTCGAATAGGGCGTTGCCGATGCCATGGGCGATGCCGCCCAGTATTTGGCCTTCGACCATCTTGGGATTGATGACTGTGCCGCAGTCGTGCGCGAAGACGATGTGCCGCAACGTGACGGTGCCTGTTTCGTCGTCGACCTCGACCTCCACCGCGGCAGACGCGTTGGCGTAAGCCATCAGGTCGATGGTGACGGCTTCCGTGGCTTCGATGCCCGGCGTGCCGGCCGGAAGGTAAAAGCCCGCCATGCCCGCGGAGGCCCGGGCCAGCCTGCCAAAATCCGTTTTCTCCCCCGAGGGGGCGACCACCGCGTTGCCTTCGATGCGCAGGTCCTGCTGTGGAACCTTCAAAACCGAGGCGGCGACGGCCAGCAGTTGTTCCCGCACTTTAATCGCTGCCTTGTGCGCGGAGCTGCCGGCCATGACGGCTTGCCGGCTGTTGAACCCGCCGAAGCCCAGCGATACCCGGGCCGTGTCGCCCGCGGTGACGACGACGTCGTCGATATTGCCGCCCAGCTGCTCGGCTACGACTTGGGCCAGCATGGTATGCAGGCCCTGGCCCATGGCGGCCGCAGCCGTATAAACGTGAATCTTGCCGTCGGTTCCTACCTGCACGCGTACCTGTTCGTACGGGCCACGGCCAGTTCCCTCGACGGAGTTCGCGAGCCCGAGTCCAAGGCGCTTGCCTTGGGCGCGTGCCGCCGCGCGTCGTTCGGGGAAGCTTTCCCAGCCAATCGCCTCGAGCGCCATGGCCTGGCAGCGCGGATAATCGCCGCTGTCGAGTATGACCTGCATGCCGCCTCGGGTAACCAGGGGAGTGGAATAGGGCATGCGTTCGGGCGGGACGAGATTGCGCCGACGGACCTCGGCGCGGTCGAGGTTGAGTTCGCGTGCCACGCGGTCCATCAGCCGTTCCATTGCGAACACGCCTTGGGGCTGGCCTGCTCCCCGCACGGGCGTGACCGGCACTTTGTTCGTGGCAACGCATTTCACGTCCATGCAGTAAGCCGGAATGACGTATGCGAGCGGCATGGCGGCGACCGATCCATAGGGAACGTTGGTGCCACGGGCCGAATAAGCCCCATGGTCGTGCACGACACGTCCTCGCACGCCGAGGATGCGGCCCTCGTCGTCGACGGCTATCTCGACGTCCCAGATCTGGTCCCGTTCTTGGGTGGTGGCGGTAAAGTGCTCCCGGCGGTCCTCGATCCACTTGACGGGGCGCTTGAGCAGCAGCGCGGCCGTCGAAACCGCGGCTTCTTCCGGGTAGAAAACGAGTTTCGGTCCGAACCCGCCGCCGACGTCTGGCGTGATGACCCGGACCTGGTCCGGGCCGCGGCCTAGCAGGTCGCACAGGAACTGCCGTGCGGCCAGCGGCGTTTGCGTCGAGCTCCACATCGTCAGGACGTCGGAGAGTTCGTCGTAGCAGGCGACGACTCCCCGGCATTCGATCGAATGGCTGCCGCCGCGGTGCTGGGACAGGCGTTCTCGGTAGATATGGGGCGCGGACGAGAACGCAGCATCGACGTCGCCATAGGCGAGGCGCAGCTCGGTGACGAGGTTCTGCTCGGCCCAGCTGTGCGCGACGGGACTGTCCGGCGCGAGCGCCGCCTCGCAGTCCGTCACGACCGGGAGCGGGTCGTAGTCGACGAAGACCAAGGTGGCCGCGTCCTCGGCCTTGTAGCGATCTTGCGCCAGCACCAGCGCGATGGGCTCGCCGACGTGCACGACCTCATCCTGGGCAAGGATGGGGCGGTGCAGGTCGAGCTTGATGTTGGGCGCGGGCAGCGCGGTGATGAGCCGGGTTTCTTTCAATAGCGGCTCGATGTCTTGCAGCGTGAGGACGGCAAATACCCCCGGCGCCGCGGCAGCGGCCGACGTGTCGATGGAACGAATCTTGGCGTGCGCGTGGCTGCTTCGCACGAACGCTGCGTGCAGCATGCCAGGAGCATCGATGTCGTCGACGAACCGAGCGCGCCCAGTCAGGAGCTTGGCGTCTTCGATGCGTCCTACCGGTTGTCCGAAGGTCTTGCCTTTCATGCGGCGCCCTCCTTGCGCATCCGTTCGGCGGCTAGCAGGGTCGCCTTGACGATGCCGTCATAGCCAGTGCATCGGCATAGGTTCCCCGAGATGGCGACTCGAACTTCCTCTTCCGTCGGCGCGGGGTTATTGTCGAGCAGCTCTTTGAGCGTGAGGAGCATGCCCGGCGTGCAGAAACCGCACTGCAGCCCGTGCGTTTCGTGTAGGGCCCGCTGTAGCGGGTGCAGTTCGCCGTCGGCTTCGCCCAGGCCCTCTATCGTGGTGATGTCGTGCCCATGTGCCTGGACCGCCAGCATGAGGCAGGACCTCATGGACATGCCATCCACCAATACTGTACAGGCTCCGCAGACGCCGTGCTCACAGCCGATGTGAGTGCCTGTAAGTTTCAGTTGCTGGCGCAGGAAGTCCGCGAGGGTCTTGCGCACGGGAGCCTCGGCGGTGTGCGTGACGCCATTGACCGTCACGCTGATGATGCGCGTCTGTTCCACGTCTGCATCGAGATCGTCGTCGAGCGAAGAAGGGGGCATCACCGTTCCTTACTGTGCTTCGTGGGCTGCACGGGCGCGTTCGGCGGCCGAGCCGAGGGCCCGCCGCATCATGACAACCGCTACCTGGCGCCGGTAATCGGCGCTGACGAATGCATCGTCCATGGGGTCGACGTCACGGCAGGCTTCGGCCGCTTCGCCGAGCGTGGGGGGCGAAGGTACCTGTCCGATCAACCATTGTTCCGCCTGGCGCATGCGTATGGGCGCCGAGTTCACGCCGCCAAGCGTCAAGCTGGCGCGGCTGATTTTTCCGGAACTGTCGAGCAGCAGCATGGCGGCGGCGGACACGATGGCGAAATCGCCATGGCGCCGCGCAAGCTCGACGAAGGACGCGCCGTGCCCCTCGGGCCAGGGGGTGTAGCGCACGCCGACCACCAGCTCGTCGGGTTCGACGTTGGGCATCATGTAGCCGAGCGGGAAATCGCCGAAATCAATTTCGCGCCGTCCCCGGGTACTCGCAATTTCCACGACCGCATCGTAGGCGGCCGACACGGTGACCAGCTCGGCCGAAGGGTCGAGCTGGCATAGCGACCCTCCGATGGTTCCCCGGTTGCGCGTCTGGCGGTGTCCGACATGGCGTAGCGCTTCTGCCATGAGCGGAAGCTTCTGGGTCACCACGGGCGAGAACTCCAGGTCGCGCTGGCGGGTCATGGCGCCGATGTGCAACGAGCTCGAGCTGTCGACGACGCCGGCTAGCTCGGGGATGCGGTTCAGGTCGACGAGGTGGTCGGGGAAGGCGAACCGCATGTTGATCATTGCCATCAGCGATTGGCCGCCCGCAAGTGGCCGCGCATTCTCCAGTGTGGCCATGAGTCCAAGCGCGTCTTCGAGCGTATGCGGATCGTGATACTTGAAGACTGGCGGTTTCATCGTGATCTCACGGAGATGGCGCGGTCATAATATTTTTGGAATTTTATTCCTATTTTGGTACGGCTTCAATGTATTAAGGGATAGCCCCTAGCCCGCCCGAGCGCGCCGGCGAGGCGCGGGGACCGCGCTCGTTTCCGCCTTATGCTGATCGAGGAGGTTCCTCAGGTATTTGGCGGCAGCCTCTCCCTTGAGTGCGGTGCGCCATGCCTCATTCACGATGTTTTCATGCAGGGCGATGGCTTCGGGCGCGGAGGTGGCCATCGCGACACCCACGCGGATGTTCGGGTCTTCGCCCAGCCGGAACGGGCTGATGGTGATCGTTCGCTTGCCGTTCTCGCGGAAGATCTGAAAACCGTTATGCGGCAGCGTGTCGCAAACCACGCCGATCTGCACGCCCATGGAGTTCTCTTCGATCAGGGTGGCGAAGTGTTCGATTTCCTGCCGCGCGATCTCCAACCGCTTGGCGCGTTTACTCTCTGTCAAGGGGCGTCGGCCGATCAGTCCGTTGGTGAGGAATTTTTCGATCTGGACGCTAGACATCAGGTTGACGATGCTGGGGCGGCGTCGCTTGTAAGTTTGTTTGCGAGCGTGAAGGATTTCCATGATAGCGTCGACGTCCGCAAGGGTGCGATCACGCCGAGGGGCATCGTCGGGCACGCTTTCGCGCAATACTTGTTCGAGCGCGACCTCGAATTGGTCGGAGGCGAGCAGGAAAGAAATAGGCCCGGCCAGCACAATGATCTGGTCGGCTTTTTCCTCCAGCTGGCGGGTTCGCTCGAAGTAGCTCACCGCCGAGGGCATGTACTCCATGCCAACCCCGAGCAGCGTAGGCATGGAAACGTCGAGCAGTTCGGATAGCTTCTCGAGCGTCTCGATTTTGGCGAGCTCTCCCTTTTCGAAGCGATACAGCGCGGTGCGCGAAATGCCGATGCGCTGCGCGATTTCGTCTGCGCTCAATCCGGATGCGAGGCGGAATGCTTTGAGCCGCCTGCCTATATCTTCATATTGCAGACCCATGTAAGCCGTCCCTTTATTTGTCGATGCGTGACTCTTTTTGCACGACGGCATCCGATGGCCGCCGGCGAAGGCGTCATCTTACAATGCATGCGGTTTTCGGCACTCACGCCGCCTTTCGCCGGGATATTCGCGCAGTGGGTTCAAAGCGTTTTTTTGTACGGTCAGCCCTTGCGGAACCAGCCCCGTATCGTCGCCCAGAGCGTCGAAAAGAGCAGGGAAAAGCCACTGATGGGCTTGGCCGGCGCAGGGGCGGGCGGGGGACGGTGAGCCGGCGCGGGCACGGCATCCCCCGCTGGAGCCTGCGGGGGCACGCCGGAAGGAGCGGGTGCCGACGGTGCGGGCGCTGGATCTCCCGCGGCGACGAGGTGCGGGATCTGGCCCTCGAGGTTCTTGGAGAACTGCGAGATGATTTGGTTCGCCAGCGTTTCGATCATGCCGGCGCCCCGGCCGTACTGGGCGACGGCCCCGAAAAGGTTGAGGTCCGTGTCGATGCTTACCAGCGTTCCTTGGCCGGCAGGCTCCAGTTGAAAGGCGATGACCGCATTGGCGTTCCCGCGCCCTTTTGCGTCAGACCCTTGCGCCTTCAGCCGGGCGCGATGTGCGGCATGGTCGATCTCTTCGAACACCGCCGTGCATAGGAAGGTCAGCGCCACGGGACCCAGCTTGACAGAGACCTTGCCTTTGAACGTCTTGTCGTCGACGATTTCAACCAGCTCCGCGCCCGGCATGCAAGGAACGATGCGCTCGATGTCCATCAATAATGGCCAGGCTTGTTCAGGCGGCAGGGAGACGTTGAATCGGTTGTTGAACTTCATCGAAGGTCCTCGGGGAAGTCTGGGAATGGGCGCATACGACCAGGGGAGGCAGCGCTCCACCCAATTGTAAGGGGTGTTCCCAAAAAAAATCAATTTTCCAAAAAAAGCACATTCCCGCAAATTAGGGCAATATGGCAGCCTTCGACGCTCTGGATGTTCCGGCTGGGATAGCCGCCCGCTCAATTTGCGAACCCGGGGTCCAGCCGGTAGGCCAGGCGCAGACAGGCGGCCCAATCTTTGGCACCGCTTGCAGCAGGGTCCTCGACGTTGATTTGGGATGCCCCGAACTCGGCGACTTCGTCCGGAATGAGATAGACCTGCGCGCCGCCGGCCAAGGCGGCGATTTGCCCCCGGCAGGCCATTTCTAGGTAGTTGTGGTCGACGAGCGCCTCTTGAAGCGTTCGTCCGCATACCAGGGCGCCGTGATTGCGGAGCAGGGCGACGCGATGCGTTCCCAGGCTTGCAAGCAGCGGTGCCCGCTGAGACATATTGAATTCATACCCGCCGAAATCGTGGTAGGCCAGGCGTTTGTAGAACTTCACGGCATGCTGGTTGATCATCAATAGTCCGTGTTTTTGCGAGGCGACTCCCATGTTGGCCGGCGTGTGGGTGTGGAAGACGGCGTTGATGTCGGGCCTGGCTTGGAGAATGCCTGCATGAATGACGAGGCTTCCGCCTACCAATGGCGGGCCTCCGTCCATGGGCGTGCCGTCGAAGCGGTATTTGCGCAGGGACGAGGCGGTGACCTCGCAGAACATTTCCGTTCCTTGCTTGATCAGCATGGTGTCGGGTTCGTCCTTGACGCGCAAGGAAAGATGGTTGTAGGTGAGGTCTTCTACGCCGAGGTGGGCGAGCACCCGGTAGCAGGCCGCCAGGTGGATCCGCTGTTCACGTTCTGTCTGTGTCATGGGAATATCCTCAAACGCAATAGACGTCTAGCATGGTGGGGATGTAGTCGTTCACCAATTTGATGTGCTTGCGGAAGATGCGCCACCCATCATCGACGCGGCGCAGGTGATACTTGCTCGAACCGAAAAAGGCGTGGGGATCCCGGCGGCGCGGAAAGACGACGTGGCAGCTCCAGCTTGTGCGTACTACGCAGTGCTCTGGACTACCTTCCTCCAGTAGCGGCGTGCCGATGATATGCGTCGTGCGAGGCAAGGGGGACGATGCCGGCGATTTCCGCGAGCGGATGCGGGCGATGCGATCTTCAAGCCCGGCTCGACTGCTGTAGTAAATGTGGGAAAGCCCTGTATCGGGGTCTTGGTTCAGTTCTTCTTCGGTACGCCACATAGGCATCCAGAATTCGCAGTTCGGGTCGTACAGTGCGAGCCAATCCGTCCATCGGCGCTCGTCGAGCAGCACGGCTTCCAGGTAGACGAGATCGATGGCCGTCCGTTTCAATTCCTCCGGAATCATTGCTGTTCCTCCTGGGCAAGCCCTTCGCACATCAAGCGTCGCCACTCACGGTATGGGGATAGGAAGCACATTTCCTGCTGGAGTTCGAAGCCGCCCTCGACTGAGCCGGTCGGGTGGATGCCCAGTTGGCGGGCCAGATCGCTTGGAGATGTCTGGAAAATGGTGCGTCCTCGCTCGCACCCTTGCCCGTACTCGAAGCCGGGATGGAACGTTCCCCCGCTCTGATAGCCTGCTTGGCAGTCTTCGTAGACCACGGTGTCGTCGGGCGTCGCGAACCCGGAGGGGTTGAAGAAGTCTTCGAATTGCCGTATCCGCCAAGCGCGGCGCTCAGGTGACTCGCCGATGGGGGCCATGCAGTACACCCGCATTTCGGTCTCGTCCACCGAGAGGGGGCGGAAGGTTCGAATGAGGAGCGAGGTGGCGTCGGCGATCTGCATATTGGGAAAAATGATGCAGTTCTTCAGATGTAGCATCCACTCTGCGCGCAGGTCGCCGAGGCGGGCGCGGATTTCTTCGATTACCGGCCAAATGGGACGCTTTTCTGCTTCGGGCTGGCTGAGCCAGTTCAGCGCATGGCCATATTGGAACAGGAAGGTGCCGCCACGTTGCGTTTCGCGCTTGGCCCAATCGAACTGGCGGGCGGCCTGGTTGCCTTTTCCGTCTCGGCGCTTCGCCTGGATGTCTAGAAAACTCGAATGCGTGGACGTAAGGTGGTAATAGTCCATCCCGTTGTCCATTTGCAGCTTCCAATTCCCCCGGTAGGTGTAGACTGCACGCCCAGGAATGAACTCCATGCCGCTCGGGCTCTGTTCCATGTATAGATCAACGAAAAAGCGCAGGTCCCCGAGGTAATCCTCCAAAGAGGGAACGTCCTGCGTTAGGCAGCCGAAGACAAGGCCTTTGTAGGTTTCCACGCGGGCGATCTGAATCAGATCGTGGTCGGCTGCCTTGAATGCGTCGTGATATTGGCCGGACGCTTCCGCCTTAATGGTGAAGTTGCGGCCCATGGTGTCATACGACCATCCATGGTACGGGCAGGGAAAATACTTGCGTCGCCCTTGTTCCTGTATCACGAGCTTCGCGCCCTTGTGGCGACATGTGTTCAGGAATACCCGGATCTTCATGTCTTCGCCGCGGCTGACGATGACGGGAACCCGGCCTATGTATGTGCTGAAGAAGTCGCACGCGTTGGGAACCTGGGACTCCAGGCACAAAAAACTCCAACTGCGCTCGAAGATCAGCTTCATTTCGAGCTCGAAGATCTCTGGATCGGTATAGATATCGCGGTGTATGCGAAAGATTCCATCATCGGGACGATCGTCGACGCATCTCTCCAGTTTCTGTCGCAAGGCCTGAGAAATCATCATGCGCTCCGTTGGGAAAGATGGGGTCAATGGTATAGGCCGGCCGAAGCGGTGGCGCATGAAATTTTCTTAACTGCTGGGATAGAAAAAATCGCTTTAGAGGGCCCGAGCGTTGGCCCAGAATGGTGGCGCAGGCGGTGATCCAACGGCAGTCGAGTTCAACCGACCACGGAGCGAAGTCATCATGCGATATGAATTTTTTCGTTTCCTGAGCAGATGTGTCCTCGGGCTTCTAGCTACCTGTAGCGCCGTTTCGGCCTTGGCCGAAACCTATCCCGCGAAGCCAGTGCGTTTCGTTGTTCCGTTCGCGACCGGAGGTGGAAATGATTTCCTGGCGCGAGATCTCGCCAGCGAATTGCAGGCGAAACTGGGCCAGAGTTTCGTGGTGGAAAACAAGCCGGGGGCCGGGGGCTTGATCGGCTCGGACATCGTCGCGCGGGCGCCGGCCGACGGATACACGATTCTGATGGCGGCGAATTCGGCGGCCATCGTGGACGCAGCCTCGAAGGCTCCGCCATTTAGGCTGGCGCGGGACCTGGCCGGCGTGGCCATGGTCGCGGAAATCCCGATGATCCTTGTCGTTTCCAACAATGTTCCAGCGAAGTCCGTCAAGGAGTTGGTCGCGCTACTGAAGGAGAAGCCCGGGGCCTATAACTACGCGTCCGCCGGGCCTGGCACCATCATGCACATGACGTCGGAGGTTTTCGCGGCAGAGACCGGCACGTCCATGGTGCATGTGCCCTTCAAAGGTGCGAGCCAAATGGTCCCTGAGGTGATCGCCGGGCGGGTGCAAGTCCTATTCGGCGCTGCGAATTCCTTGATTCCTTTCATCAAGTCGGGGCAGGTTCGCGCCCTTAGCGTGGCAGGTGCACAGCGTTGGCAAGGCATGCCGCATCTCCCTACGCTGATGGAGAGCGGGATACCGATCGACCTGAACATCTGGTATGGCGTGTTGGCGCCAAAAGCGACTCCTCGCCCTATCATCGAGAAGCTGAATAAAGAGATCAACGCATATCTGGCCACCGATGTTGCGAAGAAGAAATTAGCGGCGCAAGGCATGGAACCCTTGATGGGTACACCGGAACAGTTTGATGCATTGGTCAAGAACGACGTCGAGCGGTGGACGCGCGTTGCTTCCCAGGTGCGTTTCTCGATCGACTAAGCGAATTCGCCGCGCCTGTTCGGTGCCGACGGAAGTGCAGCCTCAACCTCGGCCTCCGTTTGCGCGGCCTCGCTTCGCAACCAATTCAGGAAGGCGAATAGGTCTTCCCTCTGCTCGATCTTGTCATTGCCCACGACGTAGTATCCGGTGCGAAGGTTTACAGTGGTCGGGATGGGCGCCATCAGCGTTTGCTTGGACAGTTCGTCCAAGGCAAGGACAGGCGTCGTGGCCACGACGCCAAGCCCGTCGAGTGCGGCGGAAATGGCCATGAACGCATGGGTGAAGCGGGGGCCAGAAGAGGTGTCGATGCCCTCCACTCCTACGCCTTCGAGCCAGCTCTGCCAAAAAGACTTATTGCCATACAGGGACTCTCTGTCGTCGTGCAACAGGCAGTGATGGACAAGATCCCCCGGCGTGTTCAGCGGCTGGCGCTTGAGGAGTTCTGGACTGCATAGGGGCGTCAGGCTGACGTTGAATAGGCATTCGCTGTGCAAGCCAGGGTAATCGCCGGCTCCGTAAAGCAATAACAAGTCGACCTCTGTAGCCCATGCATGGATTGCTCCTATCCCTGCCCGGGCGCCCCGTTGGCGATCAAACGGACCCACCCGCGTGGAGATCTGGATGTCGATGTCGGGACGAGCGAGTGCGAAGCGGTATAGGCGAGGCATGAGCCAGCGCATGGAGAACGAGGGCGACGAGCCGACCTTCAGAACCTGCGCTCGTGCGTGAATGCGGACTTGCTCGACGGCTTCCCGCAGGCAGTCCATGCCTGCTTGCAGCCGGGGCAGGCACATGCGCGCTGCGGGCGTCAGCTCGATGCCTTGGTTGAAACGCCGAAACAACTGCACGCCGAGGAAGGCTTCGAGTTGGCTCAGCTGGTGACTGACCGCGGCGGCCGTTACATGCAACTCCTCGGCCGCCTTCTTGAAGCTCAGGTGGCGTGCTGCCGCCTCGAATACGCGCAGCGCGTTCAGGGGTGGCAGGCGCGGTGCCGTCTTCATTCCGCCTTGATGCCCGCCTCTTTGATCAGCGAGCCCCAGCGGTCCTGCTCTTCGCGGACGAATTGGGCCACCTGTTCGGTCGGCAGGTAGGCGGGCGTATCGCCGCTTTTCTCGATCGCGGCTTTGATTTCAGGGTCTGAGAGCGTCTTGCGGACGGCTTCATTGACCGTCCGGATGATGTCGGGTGGCGTATTGGCCGGTGCGAAGAGACCGGTCCAGAACTGAACGTTGAACTCAGGAATCGTTTCCCCTATGGTCGGCACGTCCGGGAAGTCGCGGCTGCGCTCGGGGCCGGTCGTGGCGATGGCGCGGATTTTCTTGGCCTGGATAAACGATTTCGCGGGAGGGATGGTCGAGAAGGAAAAGTCCAATTGGCCAGCTACGAGATTAGACATGGCCGGCCCGCTTCCTTTGAAGGGAATGTGAGTGAACGGGGCCTTTGTATAGAACTTGAGCATCTCGCCCGCCATGTGCGGCGTGGTGCCAATGCCGGCCGACGAGTAACTGAGCCCTCCCGATTTCTTGAACGCCGTTGCGATGAGTTCGGGTAGAGTCTGGACGGGGACGTCCATGTGCACGCTCAACACGAGTGGCGAACGGGTAATCGTCGAAACAGGCAGGAAGTCCTTGACGTCGTAGCCCGCATTGGCCATCAAGCCGGTGTTGATGACGAAAGCCGGGTCCGCGAAAAGAAACGTATAACCATCAGGCGCGGCTCGCATGACGTGGCCCGCGCCTATGGTTCCGCCGGCGCCGGGCTTGTTCTCCACGATGACGGATTGATTGAGGACTCGTTGCAATCCCCTGGCGAGGAGGCGGGCGGCGGTGTCGGTGCCGCCGCCCGGCGCATAGGCGACGACCAGGGTAATGGGGCGTTCGGGATATGCCGCTTGCGCGGACGCGGAAGCAGCGAGCGCGATAGTTAGGGTGGCAGCCGACAAGCCGGGGCGACGAACCGAGAGAGGATGTATTGCCATGCGCAACTCCTGATTCAGAGGGTGGTAAAGGCGGATCAACAACGGCGTATGCAGCGGACCTCAAAGCAAGAATCGTTCCAAATTTGGAAATCAGAACGTTTTTGATACTTTTCTGGGCGGCAGTGCCCGGCTCCGGTGGTGATCATCCCCGGTCCCTTCTTTGTGACGCTTACTTCAATCTCGATTTCCAGTAATCGCGCGCGCGCACGAGCGCCGATGGCGCAATTTGGGAGGCCTTTTGAATCTCCCCAGGCGTCAAGCGGTCTACATGGCCTTGGAGTTGCGCCTGGAATTGGAACTGTGCGTTGATGCAGATCGTGATGGCGCGGAACACCAGTTCCGTGAGATTGCGCGCGACCACGGTCGCACCATGTCGCCGCATCAGCACGCACCAATGAGGTCCCAGCGCGCGCGCGAGTGAAGCGCCATGCTCGGTGTTGCTCAGAAGCAGATTGGTATCGCCGAACTCGTCTTGGCTATCCCAGAACGGGACGTTCTCGCCCATGAAAGCGCCATGCTGATACACCGGAACGATCGCAGTTCCGCTGATGCAGAACGGCATTACAGCGGCGGCGTGATGGTGGCATATGGCGTGCACATCGGGGCGGGCGCGGTAAATCTCGCCGTGGATGAAGCGTTCGATGTAAAGCGATTCGGTGGGCGCCTTGACCGGCTGCGAGCGTGCGTCGTATTCGAGGATGTCCTCCGCGCGGACCAACTCTGGCGCGCGGGAACAGGACATCAGGAAATGGCCTGGGCGCTCCGGGTGCCTGACGGAGACGTGCCCGAAAGCATCGAGCACCTTCTCGTTTGCGAGAACGTGGTTGGCTGTCACGAGCTCCTGTATCAGCCCGTCGACGCTGGACTCGGCGTTCATGATGCCTCTCCCATGGTCAGCACCAGGCGGCCTGAAGCCCGGCGATCGCGTAACTGCACCAGCGCTTCGGAGACCCGCTCTAGCGGGAACAGGGTCACTTTTCCGGGCGCGAGCCTGCCTTCGGCGTAGAGACGGAAAATCTCATTGATGCAATGCGCCATTTCGTCCGGCGTGCGCTTGCGATAGTCGCTTACCTGCAAGCCGCTGACTTCCATATTCTTGAGCATGACGTAATTGACCTTCAGCGTCGGAATGCGTCCGCTCGCGAAGCCAACGACGACCAGGCGCCCTCGCCACGCCACCGCGCGGATCGCGGCGTCGAAGATGTCGCCGCCCAGCGGGTCGATCACGATGTCGGCGCCTGCCCCGCCGGTCTGTTCGCGCACCTGGTCGCGCAGGCTGTCTCTCAGGTTCGGACGGGATAGGTCTACGATGCCGTCGGCGCCTACGGCGAGTACCTGGTCCTGTTTGGCCGGGCTGGAGACCCCGGCCAGGACACGCAATCCATATGCCTTGGCGAGCTGTATGCTCGCCAAGCCGACGCTTCCGGTCGCTCCTAATACGAGAACGGTTTCCCCCGCCTTCGCACGGCCGCGCTCGCACAGGGCAAACCAAGCGGTATCGAATGCGAGCGACATGGCTGCTGCATCGGTGAACGAAAGTCCGTCCGGCAAGATGAAGCAGTCCTTGGCCTGGACGGCGACCTTCTCCGCGTAACCGCCCTGTTCGGCCAAAGTCAGGACTCGGTCTCCCATCCGCAGGCCTTCGACGCCGGGGCCGATGGCGCTGACTACGCCCGTTGGCAGTTTGCCCGGTGCGAACGGGCGTTCGGGCAGGAACTGGTACTTGCCCGTGATGACCAGCGTGTCGACGAAATTGATGGCGGTGGCCCGGACGTCCACGACTACCTCACCAGGACCGGCTACCGGGTCAGCGGTGTCTTCTACGCGCAGGGATTCGATCGGGCAAAAGTCATGGACAAGCGCGGCACGCATGGTCTATTCCTTCGATGGGGCTTGGGTTCCGAATGTGCCTCGGCCGACGGCGACGACCTTTCCCGTGGCGTCGGCGATCTTGACGTCGATCCGGGCGACGGTCCGTCCGAGCTGCAACGTCCGGGCCCAGGCGATGAGGTCTGCGGCGGGCGCCGGGCGCAGGTAATCGATGCGTAAGTCGATAGTCGGTGCCATGCGTCGGATTTGCACCGCCACGGCGGCATGCGCCGTCAGGTCGATAAGGGCGGCAACCACGCCGCCGTGGACATGAGGGGAGTCCGCCGCGCGGCCGAATTCTGGGCGATAGGGCAGGCGCACGGCGACTCGCCCTTCGGCAGGATCGGCTTCGAGCGCCTCGGGCCTGAGGACCGCATGAAAAGGCGGATGCGCGAGTTCGTGACGGAGCCGGGCCAGGGCTTCCTCCGCGGAAGGCGCTGTCATGCCATTTGCTCCGGCTGGAATCGAACCGGCGTGACCTGCAGCCGGCCGTGCTGGATGTCTTCCACCAGGGCGCGCTTATAGACCTTGCCACTGGCAGTCAGCGGGATGTCCTGCAGCTCGATCATGTATTCCGGCATGTCGTAACGTGACAGGCCGGATGCGTCCAGGTGGCGAAGGATGTCTTCGAACGTCGTCGCGTGCCCTTCACGAAGCGAATAGGCTAGGCACACTTTTTCGCCCAGGCGTGCGTCGGGCACCGGAACGGCGGCCGCGCGCGCGATTGCGGGGTGTTGCAGAGTCAGGTTTTCGATCCGTGCCGGATAGATGTTGTGTCCGCCGCGGATGATGAGCTCCTTCTTGCGACCCGTGACGATCAGGTAGCCGTCGGCATCCTGTTTGCCGAGGTCACCGGTCATGAACCAGCCCGAGCGGTTGAAAGAACTCTCGGTGGCCGCTTGGTCGTCGAAATAGCCCAGCATCAAGCTGGCGCCCCGGCCCCCGATTTGCCCGATTTCCCCTGGTCCGGCTTCGCGCTCCGGGTCGTCTATGGACCAAATCTTCACCTCATAGTTTTCGCAGGCTTTGCCTGAAGTCTGGATGATGCGCTCGGGCGGATCGCTCGGAAGCGTGTAGTGGTGCGAGCAGGCTTCGGTCATGCCGTAACCGCTTTGCGGCTTGACGCCGTAGCGCAGCAGTTCGGCAACGACTTCCTTGGGCGCCGATGCGCCGGAGATGCGGAAGCCGGTAAGCCGCCCCACGTTGGCGGCTTTGCGGGCCCGCAGCTCGGAGAGCAAATCGATCGCGTGCGTCGGGACGCCGAACAAGAAAGTGCTGCCGGTTTCGAGCAAGCGATCAAGAATGCTTGAACCGCGCGGTTGGTCGTGCACGACCAGTTCAGCGCCTGAGGCGAATGCCGCGACCATCGCGCCGAAGCCGAGGTTGTGGCTCAGAGGGCTCATGGTGTAGAGCACAGATTCCGGCCCGAACGACCAGTCCTTGGCCATTGCGCGGGCATTGGACAGCAAGGTGTTGTCGCTGTGCATGACCCCTTTTGGCTGCCCGGTGGTGCCTGAGGTGAACGCGAGGTAGACCACCCGATTGGGGTCGTCCGACGGTTCCGGCTGGGGTGTGGTCGCCGACGGCAGCATGATGCCGCTCGTCTGGTCCGTTACGCGTTCGAGGCGGATTAGTCGACGAAACCGTTCCTGGCCTTCGAGCAGCTCGAAAATGTCGATCTTCTTGCCGTCGGCGCCGTATCCCACCTCGCCAATGAATGCCGTGGCGCGCACGCGCTGCATGAGCTCGGCGACATCCTTTGCCGTGTGGTCGCGGTGCAGCGACGGGCAGCACGTATAGGAGTTGCGCGAGCACGCGAGCAGGGCGATGGCGGTCTCGACGCGGCTCGGCATCCACACGCCTACGCGCTGGCCTGGACGGACGCCTGCCGCGTGCAATTCCGCGGCGAGTCCGTCGGCCGCGGCGATCAGCTCGCCATAGGTCAGCCGGCGACGACGGTCGCGGATTGCATAGGCTTGGGGATTGCGCCTTGCCTGTTCGAGCGCTGCCATATATATGGTCTGGTCGGTCCAGTAGCCTGCGGCGTAGTAGGCTCGGATTTGGGAAGCACTCAGTATGGTGAGGGTCGTATTGATCATTTCGTGATGGCTACCCTTGCGGGGCGGGTTGTTCAAGAGCCGGCCTGGCGAGCTTCTAAATGGGCGAGGATGGAGATCGGGGTGATGGGAAGCTCTTTGACGAACCCCGGCGAATCCAGAGCATCGTCGACGGCCGCGGCGATAGCGGCGCCGACGGCGTTGGTTCCACCTTCGCCGGCGCCCTTGAGTCCGAGCGGGTTTAAGGGGCTCGGGGCGTCTTCCGTAATCATTACGTCGATCCGCTCCGGCATTTCCTTGGCCGTGACCAGTAGGTAGTCGGCGAAGGTGGTGTTGAGCGGCTGTCCGCTCTCGTCGTAGGTGAACGCCTCATAAAGCGCGCCGCCGATGCCTTGGGCCAGGCCGCCGACGATTTGGCCTTCGATCAGCATGGGGTTGACGGCGCGACCGACGTCATAGGCGACGAGGTAGCGTTCTACCTTCACAAGCCCAGTGCCCGGGTCAATGCAGACCTGGGCAATGTGCACCCCATAGGGGTAATTCATGTGATCGCTGTAGAACCAGCCCTCGGCCCGCAGCCCGGGGGTGCGCCGACCGACGGTTCTCGAGGACGCGTGAACGTAGCGCGCGATTTCGTCGAGCCCGATTCGCCGTTCGTTCGGCCGGTCGACTCGAAATACGCAGCCCTGCGCCATGTCTACTTCCCCGACATCGACGCCTAACATTTCAGCGCCGATCTGCCGTGCCTGTTCGCGCAGCTTGCGCGTGGCGATCTGCGTCGCCGAGCCTGACATGACAGTAACGCGCGAGGCATGCGCGCCGTTGCCGAACTCGATGAGATCGGTGCGGCTATGCACGACCCGTACCCGGCGGTAATCGATGCCCAGGCCGTCGGCGCAGATTTGCGCCAAGACCGTCTCCATGCCTTGTCCGACGGACGCTGCCCCCGTGACGAGTTCGACCGCGCCGGTGGTGTCGACGGTAAGGCGCACGCCGTCCGAGGGACCGAGCCCGGATTTTTCGACGAACATGGCGATGCCGAGGCCGACCAACTCCCCGGCGGCCTTTCGACGGGCCGCTTCCGCCCTGGCCTGCTCCCAGCCGATGCGGTTCAGGCTCTTCTCCAGCAGGCCGGCGTAATCGCCTGAGTCCAGGATGACGTCGGTGCCCAGCGCGTCCACGGGCCGCGCGTAGGGCATTTCGTCCTTGTGAATCAGGTTGCGCCTCCGGACTTTGATGGGATCCAGTTCCAGGCGTTGGGCGATGGCATCCATGAGGCGTTCGCGTACGAACGTCGTCTCGTAACGGCCTGGAGACCGGTAGGTCCCGCAGGGAGTCTTGTTAGTGAGGCGGTAATGCGCCGCGACCGAATAGGCCGGGACGCGGTAGGGGCCAAGCAGCAACCCCGCCGCCATGTCGGCCACGCGCGCGCCGTGGGTGCGTACATAGGCGCCGTTGTCGTGGTAGATACGGTTTCGGATGCCGAGCAGTCGGCCATCTGCATCGACTGCGGCCTCGATTTTGTGGCGTTGCTGGCGCGAATGATTGGTGGCCATGAGATGTTCGCGCCGGTCTTCTATCCATTTGACAGGACGCCTGAGCCGATACGCGGCCAGGCACACGAGCACGTCTTCAGGATAGAGCTCGCCCCGCACGCCGAATCCACCGCCGACGTGATCGCCGTATACGTGCAGCCGGGACGGGCTGCGGCCCAGCATTTTGGCCATCTCGTCGCGATTCCAGTGATTTTTCTTCGCGCCCCCATACATCTCGAGCACGTCGTGGGCCGCGTCGTAGCGACCGATGGCACCGCGGCATTCGAGCGGCACGCCGGAGTGGCGGCCAATGGAGAGGTCCAGTTCCACGATCGCATGGGCGGCGGCGAATGCTTGTTCGACGTCGCCGTAGCCTTTGCGGATGACGGCTGGCTCCGTGGAGTGGCCTTCGGAAAACTCACCTGGCTCCGCCGAGGCGTCGAGCAAGGCGGGAAGGGGTTCGATTTCCACGCCCACCATTTCTGCAGCGTCTTCCGCCAGATACGGGTCGGTGGCGAAGACGGCCGCGACCGGCTCGCCGACGTAGCGCACCTTCTCCTGCGCCAGGATTGGCTGGCAATAAGGGTCCAGGCCTTTGAGCGCCGTGGCGCGGTAGGGGATGGGCGGAATGTCTGCGACGTCGGCGCCCGTCCATACTGCGACGACGCCAGGCATTGCCCGTGCCGTGTCCGTGTCGACCGCGACGATTCTGCCGTGCGCGACCTGGGCGCGGACCACGCGCATGTGGAGTTGGTGGGGAAAATTCACGTCGCCGGCGAAACGGCCTTCGCCCCGTACCAAGGGTGGGTCTTCAAGGCGCGGGACGGAACGGCCGATGAACTCCCCTGTCTCCTGACCGGAGCCGAGTTCGTGGTGAGCGGGAGTATCCATGTGGGAAGATCTTCAGCGGATGGCGTCGCGGACGCTTCTTACCGCGGCAACGATGTTCTTGTAGCCCGTGCACCGGCACAGGTTCGATGAAAGTACATCCAGCAAGTCCTCGTCGCTGATGTCCGGCGTTTGTTCGAGCACGTTCGTGGCGAGCATGAGGAATCCCGCAGTACAAAATCCGCATTGGAGGGCATGGTGCTCCATGAATGCCTGCTGCAAGGCCGTCAGCCGGCCATCATGGGCCAGGCCTTCGACGGTACGGATCTGCGCGCCTTGCGCCTGCACCGCGAACATCAGGCACGACCGTACCGGCTGGTCGTCGACCAGGACCGTGCATGCGCCGCATACGCCGTGCTCGCACCCAACGTGCACGCCCGTCAGGCCACAATCGTCGCGCAGCGCGTCGACCAGAGTCTTGCGCGGCTCTACGACGACGGCGTATTGCGTTCCGTTTATCGACAAGGTGATTTCGCGTTTCGACATGAGATCGCCGGCCTCGGTCAAGATGCAATTTGAGCCGCGCGCATCAACGCGCGCTCGACGGTGGTTCGCACCAGGGTTTTTCGATAACGGAGCTCGGCGTCTGAGGTGCCGACGGTCGGGTCGACATTCTGCGCGGCGAGCGCGGCCGCTTCCTTGAAGACTTTGGCGTCGAGAGGCCTGCCTTCGCAGGCGCGTTCGGCTTGCGGGATGCGGAGGGGCTGTCCCGCTATGCCGCCTACGCCCACGCGTACATCCCGCATGATGCCTCCACTTGCCGAAAACGTAACCAGGCACATGGCTTGGGCGAAGTCACCGGCGCGCCTGCTGATTTCGTCGAAGCCGAACCGGACGTCGGGCGCTAGAACTGGCAGCTGGACGCCGGTCAGGATTTCTTCCGGGGCGAGCGCAGTGGTCATGTACCCCTGGAAAAAATCTGCCGCGGGAATGATGCGCTTGCCATGGACGCTTTGCGCGAGCATGCGGGCATCGAGCGTCAGTGCTACCAAGCACCACTCGGATGCCCCGTCTGCGTTGGCGAGGCTGCCGCAGAACGTGCCCCGCGTGCGGATGGGGAAGTGGGCGATGTGACGGACGACGGTTCTTAGCAATTCCTTGAGTGGGCCTTGGACCGGCGCAGACGTGCACTGGACATGGCGCACGCATGCGCCGATGTGAAGAAATCCATCGACTTCGCCGAAGCGGCGCAGCTCATCGACACCATTTATGTCGATGAGGTGGTTGGGGCGAGCGAGCCGCAGCGCCATGGCGGGGATCAGGGTTTGTCCCCCGGCGATCACCCGCCCTTCGTCCTCCGAAACGCTTGCCAGGATGGAGAGCGCTTCTTCAAGGGTTCGAGGCGCGTGGTAGGTGAAGGGGCCAGGCTTCATTCCGCCATCCTGAAAATTTTCTTTTGTTCACATATTGGAATTATAATAATTTTTGGAACGTCTGCAATGAGTGATCGCCATGCACCTTCCTCACCACAATCGTTATCCCTATAGCTCGATAAATTCCCGCAGCGACTACAGTTGGCCCGAAGGCAAGCGTCTGGCGTTTTATATCGGGCTGAACATAGAACGTTTCGCTTTTGGTACGGGTTTGACCCACAACCTGACGGTTCCCATCCCCGCGCCGGACCAGCGGGCGTTTTGCTGGACGGAGTACGGCAACCGAGTCGGCGTATTCCGGCTGTTCGATTTATTCGACGACTTGGGGCTGCCCGCCTCGCATTTGATCAACACATCGTTGTTCGATTACGCGCCGGAGATCGTCGCCGGCATCAATGCGCGCGGCGACGAAATCATCGGCCATGGGCGGACCAATGCAGAGCGGCACGGCCACATGTGGGAAGAGGATGAGGCTCGGTTTCTCGCGCAGGTGAGGGACGAAATCGCGGAAAAGGCCGGGCAGAGGGTGAGGGGGTGGATGGCCCCGTGGATGTCGATCAGCCACGTCACGCTGGATCTATTGGAGGAAGCCGGCTTCAAGTTCGTGATGGATTGGCCGGCGGATGACCAGCCGCTGTGGATGAAGACCCGCAACGGCCGCATCATGTCCGTGCCTTATCCCCTCGAGCTCAATGATTCGCCGCAGATGCTGGTGCGGCATGCCACGCCGACGGAATTCGAGCAAATGGTGATCGATCAGTTCGAAGAGATGCTGGAGCAAAGCAGCAAGCAGCCGCTAGTGTTTGGCTTGGCGCTGCATGCCATGGTCGTTGGCCAGCCTTACCGTCTGCGCGCCTTGCGGCGGGCGTTGCAGTACATCGTGAATCATCCGCGACGTCACGAGGTGTGGTTCACGAGGCCGGGCGCGATTTATGACCATTGCCTGGCCCTGCCGGAAGGTACTCTTCCCGGATACCGCACCTGAGGGCTGGCCGAGGGCTGCGCGGCACGCTCCTCGGCTGGCATCAATCGATGACGTCTTGAAGCCAACGCGCCCAGCCCAGCAACTGGGCATCGTGCCCCCGGCGCCCGACCAGTTGAATGCCTAGCGGCAGGCCGTCCGGTCCGGTGCCGGCGGGCACCGTGATGCACGGTACGTGCAGCGAGGTCCAGAGGCGGTTGAAAACCGAGCTGCCGGTGTCGGAGAGGCCACGCGGCGCTTGTCCGGGGGCCGAGGGGGTCAAGAGGAAGTCGAGCTCGCCGAGGCATGCATCGAACATATGCCGGCATTGCGCTTGCCCTGCGTAGGCTGCGTTGAGTTCGGCTTCGCTCGCCGCGAGTCCCTGTTCCAGCAGCTGCCTGAGATCGTCGCTGATGTCTTCGCGCCGGGCGAGCCACTCCCATCCCAGAGACATCGCGCTCTCCCTAAACTGCACGGTGATGTGGTGGGTCCTGTGCAGGGCTTCGAACTCGGCCGGCAATTCGAAGGGAAGCGGCCGTGCGCCGTGTTGCGCGAGCAGCTCCTGCAATTGCGCGAAGAGCTCTACCGTTTCGGGCAGGGCCTCGTTCCATGCCGGCGATCGGCAGATGCCTATGCGCGGCAGTCGTTCCACTTTTTTCTCCGGGTCACCCAGGTCCCGTTGGGCCAGAGCGCCGGCAAAGAGTGCGCAGTCCGCTACGCTGCGTGCCATGACGCCAATGGTGTCGAGGCTTTCCGACATGAGCTTCATCCCGGCGCGCGGAATGAGCCCGAAGGTTGGCTTGTAGCCGACGATGCCACAATACGCCGCGGGGCGAATGGTGCTGCCGGCCGTTTGGGTGCCGATGGCGAGGGGAAAGTAGAAGTCGGCTACCGCGGCGGCTGAGCCGCTGCTTGATCCGCCCGGCGTGTGCGCCGGATTGTGGGGGTTGGTGGTCGGTCCCGGTTTGCGAACCGCGAACTCTGTCGTGACAGTCTTGGCCAATGGGATGCCACCTTCACTGCGCGCCCAGGCGACAGCCGCAGCATCTGCCCGCGGCTGGTGATTTTTCCAGATCGGAGACGCGTATTGCGATGGCAGCTCCGCAGTGTCAAGTACGTCCTTCACCCCGAAGGGGATGCCTCCCAGGCGCCCCAAGCCGGCCTGGGATGCTGCCCGGCGGGCCGATGTGGGGTGGAAGTCTACCAATGCCCGGGTTTGTCCTTCGCGGCTTTCGATTCGTTCCAGGCAGGATTCGATCAAGGTTCTGGCATCGAGCCTTCCGCTCTCGATGAGCCGGCGTGCTTCCGTTGCAGTCAGGCGATAGGCGTCCATGTCGTTTCCCTGCTCCTAACCGGGTGGTCGTTGGGGATGATCGCGGCGTGCCGCATTTCATCACGGATCGCAAAGGGTAAGGCGGAACCTGTCAATCTGCCTAGACTTTGCCGATGCAAGGGGGAGTCAGATTTCGTGAAGGGGCCGCTTTGCCGTGCAAGCCTCTCGGAGGCCGGTGCCCGCCAACGTACTCGTTGCGGTTGGCCCCAGGCCGATCGTACTTCCTCTATCGGCCTGGCCGGGAATGCTTGCGAGCAGCAGCGACGCGCTGAGCGTCCGCGTGCGACGCATCAGGCGATGCGTGCCATCGCATGGTTCTTTCGGCGGCGCTGCGGGGGGCCCGCGCCATGATCATGGCAATGGTTTGGCGAGACAGTTCGCGGCGCCATGCCGCCTCGGCCTGGCGCATCGCCGCAGCGATGGCGCACGGCCGGCGGCATTCGGCAGCGCTCGCCGCCGCTTCTCCTCGTTGTCGGATTTCTGTGCACCGGAATGGGGCTTCTGGGCCTTCGATGGCGTCGACTACGTCGAGCAGTGTGATTTCAGCGGGAGGGCGCGCCAGCCGAAATCCCCCTTTAGGTCCCGCCGTGGAGACGAGGATGCCGGCGCGTGCCAGGGCCTGCAGGGACTTGTTCAGATAAGCCGCCGGCAACCCGAATCGCGCCGCCAACCTGGCGGTGGATACGGTCTGGTCCTCTCCGATCCAACCCAGCGCTACGCAGCAATGCAGCCCCCATTCCACGCCTTCGCTCATTCTCATGTCGGCACTCTGCAAGGATCAGGATATTCAATATCCAAATTTTATTTGACGCTCGATGTGCGTCATCCCATAATTTTAATCTAGATAAAAAATATCTAGATTGAGCGTGTGTGGAAATGTGCGTGAAAGGGGATGGCGGCCGAGTGAGGAGCGGGCCGCGCGTTCCAGGAGGGATGTCATGAAACGTATCGTCGTGCTGGGAGGCGGCTTCGCGGGCTTATGGAGTGCGATAGGCGCCGCCAGGAGGCTGGACGAGGAAGGCATCGGGCCGGATCGAGTGCGGGTCACGTTGGTGGAGCGGAATGATTTCCACGCCATCCGTGTCCGCAACTACGAGGACGATTTGGATGCGACGACCGTGCCGCTGTCCACGGTGTTGGATCCCGTGGGCGTCGAGCGCATTCGCGGGGAGGCGACGGCCATCGATGCGGATCGTCGCATCGTTCAGGTGCGCAGGGAAGGCGAGGAAGTCGAGCTGCGTTACGACCGCCTGGTTTATGCGCTGGGCAGCCGATTGTGGCGTCCACCCATTCCCGGATTGGGAGAGCATGGGTTCGACATCGACACTTACGAGGGCGCCAAGCGCTTGCAGGCGCATTTGCGCGGGTTGGCAGCCACACCCGTCATCGGATCCGTCATGGGCGAAGAAGCGCGAGCGGTCATTGGGGAAGCCCTGGACGCGTTGGGGGTAAAAGTGCGGACGGGCGTTCGTGTCGCCGCGGTCGACTCCGAGGGCGTCGCGCTTGAGGACGGGAGCCGGATCGATGCGTCCACGGTAGTTTGGTGTGCGGGGATGCGGGCGCATGCATTGGGTGCTTCGCTGCCTGGGGCCAAGGACGAACTCGGTCGGATCGAGGTCGATGCCTTCATGCGCGTTCGAGGCGTGCCGGATTTGTTCGCTGCCGGGGATGCCGCACGCGCCGTTCTGGATGGCGAGCACGCTTCTATGATGTCTTGCCAGCACAGCCGGCCCATGGGCCGGTACGCGGGCCACAACGCAGCGGCCGATTTGCTGGGCCGCCCCCCTGCTGCCACTGCGGATCCCGTGGTATGCGACGGTCCTTGACCTGGGAGCCTGGGGCGCAGTCTATACCCGCGGGTGGGAACGGCAGGTGATCGCGACGCGCGAGTTCGCCAAGGAAACGAAGATGACCATCAATCGCCGGCGCGTCTATCCGCCGCTCAACGGCGATCGCAGGTCCCTCCTGGAGGCGGCAGCCCCGCTGGTGCAGGGGCCGCCCCCGGTCGGGGAGTAAGCCCCGGGCCAGGCTCAGTGCGTCCCGTACGCAGCCTCGATGCGTTCGCCGATCTCGGCGTCAATGTTCTTCCAGTACCCGAACACGCGTTCGAGCACCGGGGACCGCACGCCGGATTTCAGGGTGCCCACCACGGTGTCGACCAACCGCTCCCGCTGGGCGTCGTCGAAGACGTCGCGCACGAGCGCGCGCGCCTGCACGAAATCGTCGTCGTCTTGGCGCAAGGTGTAGGCTTCGCGCACGAGGCTGCCGTCGACCTCCCAGCTTTCGTCTACCGCGCCGGTATGGTCGGCCCATGCCCGGCCGGCACTATTGGGGGCATACGTGGGCGCGTTGCCCGCATGTTCGTAGGCCATGTGTCCGTCGAACATATAGGTGTTGACGGGAACCTTGGGACGGTTGACCGGCAACTGGTGGAAATTGGTGCCTATGCGGGCGCGCTGGGCGTCGTTGTAGGCGAAGGCGCGGCCGAGCAACATTTTGTCGGGAGACAGCCCGATGCCAGGCACCGTATTGCCGGGCGAGAAAGCCGCCTGTTCTATCTCGGCGAAGAAATTGCTCGGGTTGCGATCCAGCGTCATGACGCCGACTTTGATCAGCGGATAGTCTTTGTGTGGCCAGACCTTGGTGAGGTCGAAAGGATTGAAGCGGTAGGTCTTCGCCTCCTCATACGGCATGATCTGCACTGACAGCACCCACTTCGGGTGATCGCCCCGCGCGATGGCGTCGAACAGGTCGCGCCGGTGATAGTCGGCATCGGCGCCGGCGATGCGCGCCGCCTCTTCGTTGGTCAGGTTCTTGACGCCCTGCTGGCTGTGGAAATGGTATTTCACCCAGAATTTTTCGCCTGCGGCGTTGATCCACATGTAGGTGTGCGATCCGAATCCATTCATGTGGCGATAGGAAAGGGGAATGCCCCGGTCTCCCATCAAATAGGTAACTTGGTGCGCCGTCTCCGGGTTTTGCGTCCAGAAGTCCCATTGCATGTGGGCGTCGCGCAGGCCCGAATCGGGCAGGCGTTTCTGGCTGCGGATGAAGTGGGGGAACTTCATCGGGTCGCGCACGAAGAAGACAGGCGTGTTGTTGCCGACGAGGTCGTAATTGCCCTCGCTGGTGTAGAACTTCAGGGAGAACCCGCGGACGTCGCGCCAGGTATCCGGGCTGCCGGCTTCACCCGCCACCGTGGAAAAACGGGCCAGCATTTCGGTCTTGCAGCCCTTCTGGAACAGCGCGGCCTTGGTATAGCGGGAGACGTCCTCGGTCGTCTCGAAGACCCCGAAGGCGCCCGAACCCTTGGCGTGGGGCTGGCGTTCCGGCACTTTTTCCCGGTTGAAGTGGGCCATTTGTTCCAAGAAATGCACGTCGTGCAAGACTAGCGGTCCGTCACGGCCGACCGTCAGCGAGTTGCGGTCGCTAGGCGCGGGGGCGCCCGCGCCTGTGGTGCTGTGGCCGGGAAGATTGCGTGCGTCGCTCATGGGGTGACTCCTTTCTGCGAGCGCTCCCGAGATGCGCCGAATGGCGGATTCTGTGGGGGCATCAGCTCATCCTAGCCAAGGCGGTCGACCACGCATGTGCGGGTTTACGCCAGCTTGTGTAGCCAAATGTAAGGAGAGGTATGGCGGCGTCAGGCTTGGCGCTGCCGGTTTTCCAGGACCAGCCGTACGACACACCAGCCGAGCGGCAAAGCGAGCATGGCGAATCCGGTCCGGTAGCTGCCGCCGAGTTCCGAGACCAGCCCGAACAGGGGCGGGCCCGCCACGACGCCCAGGAAGGTGATGGCCGATGCGCCTCCGGTAACCGTGCCCGCCATGCCGGCAGGCGATCGCCGGGCCAGCTCGGCGAGGTAGACCCCGTTCCAGCCGATGGCCGCTGCGCCAAACGTGGCAAGCAGTACGAGTAGCGCTTGCGTGGACAGCGTGGCGGGAATCAAGGTCGAGACGATGCAGCAAGCCAGGCTCAGGGTGCCCAGCAAAGCCAAGGTCCGCAGCGCCCCGAGTCCACGGTCGGCTACCCATCCCCATCCGATCCGGCCCGCCACGCCGGCGAATTGGCAAACGGATGAGGCCAGGCCTGCGGCGACGAGCGTCATGCCAAGCTCCGCGGTGAGGAAGGTGACGGTGTAGGTAGTGAGCGAAACCTGGACCGCGGAGTAAAGCAGGGAGCAGATGGCCAGTATGCGCAAGGGAGGGTGGGCCCAGACCTGGCGTATGGGAGCTAGCACACCGGGCCCGGAACCCCGGTGCCCGGGTTGCAGCCCCCCGTCCAGGCGCTGGCGCAGCGGTTGGGCGGCCACGGCGCATAGCGCGCAGGCGATGGCCACCGCGGCGATGGCCCATTGCCATCCGGTGCGCATGGCCAGCGGCGGCACCAGCGCGGCGGCCAGCATTCCGCCCAGTGGGACGCCCGTCTGCTTGAGCGAAAAAATCAGCGAGAGATGGCGCGGCGAGCTGGTTTGGGCCAGCAGGTGCGAACTGGCCGGCGTGATGGGGCCGTAACCCAAGCCCAGAACCAGGGCGCCGACGAGCATGGGCGCAAGGTGCGCGGTGCAGGACAGGCCGAGGCCCGACGCCACCAATATGAGCCCGAGCTGGCTGGACCGGATGGATCCCAGGCGGGGGACGAGGCTGCCAGCCAGGAGGCTGCCCAGGACGGCACCGATGTAGGCCGCGCTAATGTAGTAACCGACGAACGTGCCTGACATTCCCAAGGCTGCGCCTACCGCCGGCGCTACCATGGGCAGCGCGAGCAGCGCCATCGAGGCGGTGGCCTGGACGGCCAGTGTCAGGATGAGTCCTAGCATGGGGAGGGAAGTGGAAAGCCAATCGCCGCGCAACGCCCGCCGCGCGGCGTATTCGGATCAGAGGTCGGCGGCGGCGCGCCCGTAGTGATTATTGGCCTGAACCAGCCGGGAGAGCAGCCGCATGAACGTGTCTTGGTCCTTCTTGCTCAAGGGAGCGAGCAGGCGCTTCTGCGCGCGCGTCATGCCTTCCTGGAGCTGGGCCATGACCCGCAATCCTTCTTCCGTAATGAAGGATTGCCGCGAACGGCGATCCTCGGGATCGACCCGACGGGTCAGATAGCCCTTGCGTTCCAACCGCTTCACCACGTCGGCGGTGGTCGTGCGGTCCAAGCCGAGTTCCCGGCCTATGGTTTTCTGGTCACTGCCGGGTTGGAGGGAAAGCGCCGTGAGAATGCCGTACTGGACGGGGGTGATCTCATTGCTGCATTCCTCGAAGAACATCGCGTAGTGGATCTGGTTCAGGCGCCGGACCAGGTACCCCGGACGAGACCAGAGCACTTGCTCGGCGGGGTCGAACAGCGGCGCGGGAGAATCTTTGTCCGAACTTTTGGTCGCGGGTTGTTCATCGATCATCGTGAGAGTGTCGCCAGGTGCATGGGCGCCGGTCGGCGCGCTTTGTTTTGCTCAGTATACTGTGGACCGGCGCTTTCCCCGGGCAGGGGCGTGGTCACCGGCGCGCCGCCTTGAGCTTCGTCAATATTTCGTCCAGCGGGGCGACCATGGCGTATTTCTGCGCCATGTCGAATAAATTGGCCTCGTGTGGGCCCAGCGCGCGGTCCCCCACGCAGTCTGACGGGACGACCGGCCTGAAGCCGTGACACATGGCATCCACGACGCTGGCGCGCACGCAGCCGCTGGTCACTGCACCGGCCACCACCAGCGTGCGTACGCCGCGGTGTGTCAGCCAGGCGGCCAGGTTGGTGCCGAAAAAGGCCGAGGGCACGGTTTTGCGCACCACGAGCTCATCCGGCCGCGGCGTAAGTTGGGGCACGACCTGGCTGGACGGGGAGTTTTCCTTGAGCGCCAGCAGGCTGGGAACTTTCTCGGTGAACACGTTGCGATCGGCATCGTCGTCGGCGAACACGATCCGGGTATGGGCCACGGGCCAGCCATTCTCGCGCGCATGCGCCAAGAGCACGACGGTGCGCTCGATGGCCGGCCCGATGTTGCCCCCACCGAACTGGTCCGGGTCGGCGAAACCGTTGACGAAGTCGACGATGAGCAATCCCGGCTGGCCTTCCAGGGAAAGCGACGCGCCAAAGCCTTGGCGCTGGTAGGTGCCCAGGTCCCGATCGGTCATTTCTGCTCCTTGTCTAGCACTTTGCCCTGGCGCACGACCGGTTGTTCGTCGAGGAAGACGTCGCAGTTGCGCAAGGGGATGTCGATGTGGCAGGCGGTGGTGCGGTTACCGCCGGCTTCGTTATTGGGGCCTAGCGAAAACAGGAAGTTGCCTTCGAACGCGCGGGCGTCCATGCCTATGGTCGCTTCAGGGTCGTACAGCCCGAGGGTGGACCAGCGCGCGCGGGGCTGCAGCCCCCAGCCGATGTGAGAGATGGCGTAGGCCTCGGGATCGTTGAAGGACTCCATGTAGTCGCGCAGGAGCTCGGCCGATAGCCCACCCTCGATGCGAACGGCATAGCCGTTCTCCACGGTCAGGTGGATGGGGTCCTGCACGTAGCATTTTTGGGGCAGGAGAATGTCCCCGCGGTCAATGACGATATGGCCCTGCGCCTGGCCCTCGTTGGGCCAGGTCAGGGCAAAGCCGCTGGGCCAGTGATCCCAGCGGCCGGGTTCGTCCACGAAGCCGTATTCGCTGATGGCGGGGAACTCGCCCAGGGGGCAACGCAGGTCGGTGCCCGCCGCCGAGCGCACGCGCATTTCACGCGCCGCGGCGATGCGCGCCGCAGCGGCCGTCACGCGCTCCTTGTCTTCCATGCTGGGTACCATGCGCATGAGTACTTCGGGCGGTTCCACGGCGAGGAGGATCTTGGTGCCCGTCTGCAGGATTTGATGTTGTTCCGGCGAGAAAAGCAGCGTCATCAGGTCGAGCACGATGTCGCTCGCCTCGAGCATCGCGATGGCGGCGCGGTTGCCGGTGAGGGGCGTAGTGCCGAGGTAGGCCAGCGCATCCCGGCTCAGGGCTTTCTCGCCATTGACGGGCGGCAAGTCCAAGCGGTTGACGATGGCGCCGAGCGACTGGGCGGCGGTCGTGGCGCAGGCAAGCGTCTGCGGGTGCGTGGTGGCGCTGGTGAGGATGGTGACGGTTTGGCCCGGCTCCAGGCGCGACAGCGTCAAGACCTTGCGCCAGGCTTCGATGAACGGATAGTCGCTGATGGCCATGGGATGTGTCCTGTCTAGAAGGTGATCGGAGGGGACGGCGGGTTCATACGGCGGCGCCCAGGAAAGAGCCAAGCGCCTCGTAAAAACCTTCCTCGTTGTCCCAGGGAATCATGTGGCCCGCATCGCGGACGCGCACTGTCTGCATCGAACCCAGCAGCCGGCCGAATTCCTCGACGTCGGCGTCTTCGACGACGCCCCCCCGCTCTGCGGTCATGAGCAATACGGGCTGGCGGATATGCGGCAGGTCGGCATGAATGTCATCCTTGTGGAACCCCTCAAAGCTGGCCAGCACCGCGGTCTCGTCGCAGGTATGGAGCCACTCCGCCCGCAGGCGCAGGTGTTCTTCCGACCAAGTGGGGCAGTACTGCTTCATTTCGGTCCAGTCCATTCCGGCCCGCGCCGACTTCATGGACTCTGTGTACCATTCGAGCTTGGCGGGATAGGGGCGGCGCCCGGGGCCGGAGACCGGAGGATCGACGGCCACGAGGCGCGCCATGGCCGGCATGCCGAGACGTGCGGCGCGTAGGCCGATGCGCGCGCCCATGGAGTGCCCCAGGACGCTGACGCGTTGGAGGTCCAGTGCTTGCGCGAACGCAATGAGGTCGCGCGCCTGGGCGTCGAGGCTGTAGTCCATGCCCGGTTCGGCCGACGACAGGCCGCGGCCGCGCACGTCGATGATGTAAGTATCGAAATGCCGGCCGAGACGTTCGCCGACAAAGCCCCATGTCACGGCAGGGCTGGTGATGCCCGGGACGATGATGATTGGGTCGCGCGATGCGCGATCGCCCGAGGTGCCGCCATAGCGCAGGTAGTGCTGGCGGATGCCGTTGGCGCGGATATTGGCGCCGTAGAGGAAAGTGGTTTCTCCCATGAGCTCGCTCGTCGCAGTGTTATGTTCAGTAGGCGCCCGACAGCAAGGTGCCGGCGCCTGGAACGATGGGTTCCAGGTTCAGCGCCTTGAGCATGGCGTAGGTGGTGGCGATGGCCGCTGTGACGACCGGCTTGCCGGTCTGTGCCTCGACCTTGGCCACCACGGGCAGCGAGGGCATTTGCACGCAGGCCGACAGCACGATGGCATCGACGTTGCGGGTGTCCATGCTCGCCACGATGGCGGGCAGCTTTTCCGGGTCGTGGCGGCCGACTTCTAGGTTGTCCGGGATTTCCAGCGCGCGATAGTCCGCCACCTCGAATCCTTCATTGCGTATGTAGTCCACGACCAATTCGGTAAGCGGCTTCATGTAGGGCGCGACGACGGCGATTCGCTTGGCGCCTATGACGTCCAACCCGTTGATCAGCGCGCCGGCGCTGGTGATGACCGGTGCGTCCCCGCCGTTGGCCGCGGTGTGGCGCTTGAGCCGTTCTTCGGACTGGCGGTGGTAGCCGTGGCCCATGGCCATGATCGCGACCAGGCAGGCATAGCCCAGCACGTCTACCCTGGCGTCGCTCAGTTCGATCGCGCAGCGATCCGACTCGGCATCCATGGCCGCGAGCTCTTCCTTGACCACGTGCTTCATGCGCATGCGGCTCGAATGGAAGGTGAAGCGTTCAGGGCGGATCTGCTGGCGCGCCGTCAGCATCGCCGGGATCTCGGTTTCCATCGTGGTGTTGGAGCTCGGCACGATTTGGCCGATGCGATAAGTCTTGAACATGACGGATTTCCTTGATGTCGGTAGAGGGTCCGGCGCCAGGGTCGGCGCGGATCCTAGGTTGTGTCCGTGACCTCCCGGCCGCTCAGCCTCCCTTGAACCAGCGCTTGATCCGGCTCCACAGCACGTCGAAGAACATCGCGACCGGGCTGAGCTTGGCCTGCGGCATGGGGGCGCCGTCCGATGGAGCGGCGAGCCGGGCCGATACATTGCGCCCGAACTCCGCGATCATCCGGCGGACGAAGTCCTGCACCAATCCCGATCGGGAGAACTGGGCGAGCGGGCCCTGCAGGGAGTACTGGAGTTCGACGTGTACGCGCGAGCCCGTGCCAGCGGGCTCCACGCGGTAGGCGATGTCGCCCGTTGCCCTGGACTGGCTGAGGGTGTCCTGGCCGGCTCCGCGGAATACCGCGCGCTTGGCCGCATCGTCGCGCTCGAGGCGGGCGGATCCGTTGAAGGCAGCCGACATGGGGCCGAACTTGATGGCCACCTTGCCTTTGACGCGGTCGCCCTCCTGAGACTCGATCGTGGCGCCGGGCAGGCAGGCCGCGACCGCAGGCAGGTCGACCATGAACTCCCAGACTTTGTCGGCGGGGAAGGGAACCTCGAAGCTTTCCTGGATGGCGTTCGCCTTGCCGGCGGCGCTCCGGGCGGGGGGCTCGGAAGCCGCGGCCTGCGGTGCGGCGGCGGACTGCGCGGGAGCGAAAGCTTGGAATGCTGTGGGCTGCGGGGGCGTCGCGGGCAATGCCGCCCCCCCGGCTGCGCGCAGCGCTTGGACCGCGGGATCGGGCTGCGTGCGCAGATCCTCCAGCACCGACATTACCGCGCCCACGATGCCCATGTAGCCGGTGCAGCGGCACAGGTTGCCGGACAGTTCGAGGCGTACCCTCGATTCGTCGGCGTCGGGCAGGCGCAGCACGATGTCCCGGGCGGTGGCTAGCATGCCCGGCGTGCAATACCCGCATTGCAGCGCATGGTGGCGGGTGAAGGCGGCGCGCAGGCGCTCCATGACGGGATCGCCGTCATAGCCCTCGATGGTGGTGACGTGCCGTCCCGAACATGCCGCCGCAAAAGTAATGCACGAGCGCGCGGGCTGGCCGTCGATCAGGACGGTGCAGGCACCGCATACGCCATGCTCGCATCCGAGGTGGGTACCGGTCAGGCGCACGTGGTCTCGCAGAAAATCGCCCAAGTGCGTTCGTGCAGGCACCTTGTGCGAGACAGGCTTGCCGTTGACTTGCAACGCGACTTCTACCACGGTCATGCTCGATCCCCCAAAACCTGTGCCAGGCAGCGTGTGACCGCCGCCGTGTGAAGCTTGCGATGAGGTCCGTCCTTGTCTGGCATGGCGTCCTCGACCGCGGCGGCGATGGCCGACGCAGTTGCCGCGGCCGCCCCTTTTGCAGCGACCTCGGCGGCCAGGGTGGATAGGAGCCGCGGTGCCCCATCGAGCGCGCCGATGGCGATGCGCGCCGTGCGCGTGGCTGGGTCGAACCAGGCGGCGCAGCTGGCGTCGGCGAACTCGCCGGGCTTGCGGCAGAACTTGTAGTAGCCCCAGCGCGCGGCGTGCCCGCCGCGCGGAACGCGTATGCCTGTGATTAGCTCGGTATCGCCGACGACAGTGGTGTAGGCGCCTTGCATGAAGTCTTCGATCGCGACGCGCCGCTTGCCGGTACTGCCCGCGATTTCGATCTCGGCACCCAGCGCCGTCATGGCAAGCACCCAATCGGCAGCCGGATCGGCATGGGCCAGGCTCCCCCCTACGGTCCCGCGGTTGCGCACGGCGCGGTAAGCGATGCCGCCCGCGACGCGTTGCATGGCCGTGCCCCGGAGCGGGGCGTGGCGGCCGTCCTCGATCTCTGCATGCGTGATGCCGGCCCCGATCGAGAGCGTATCGCCTTCCTCGCGTACTTGGCGCAGGTCCTGGATGGCGGAGATGTCGACGACGACCGGCGGCCGGGCGAGGCGCAGGTTCAGCATCGGCCCCAGTGATTGTCCACCAGCCATGAGTTTGGCCCGGCCCCCATGCTCTTTCAGCAGCGCCAGCGCTTCTTCGACCGTGGCGGCGCGGTGGTAGGCGAATGCTGCGGCCTTCATGTCGTGGCCTCCGCATGCGCAAGGTTGCCCGCAGGCGCAGGTTGGGGGGCCGCTTGCGCCCGATCCGACGCGGCGCCGGCTTCAATGGCCTGCAGCACGCGTATCGGGCTCATCGGCGTGCGCGTCAGCTCGGCCGCACCCACTGCGCGCAACGCATCATTGACGGCGTTGAACAGGACGGCAGGCGGCGCGATGGCCCCTCCTTCTCCCATGCCTTTGGCCCCGAACTCAGTGTGGGGCGACGGCGTCTCGAAATGGTGCACGCGGATCCTGGGCACTTCGGTCGCCCCTGGCAAGATGTAGTCCGCGAGCGTAGAGGCCAGCGGTTGTCCGCTTTCGTCGTAAGGCGTTTCCTCGTACAGCGCAGTGCCTATGCCTTGTGCAATCCCGCCTATGGTCTGGCCTTCCACGACCATGGGATTGATCATGGTGCCGCAGTCTTCCACCACGACGTAGTCCAGGATCTCGACCGCGCCGGTCTGCGGATCGACGGCCACGACGGCTGCGTGGCTGGCATAGGTGAAACAGCCAGTGTCCACGGCGGGTTTGTAGCCGACGGTGACTTCCAGCCCAGCGGGGTCCACGTCGGCGGGCAGCAGCTGCGGCCGCAGGTACCAGGCGTCAGCCACGTCGCGTACCGTGACGATGCGTTCCCCGGCGCGAAAACCGGCGCCTTCGGGCGAGATTTCCTCCGGCGCCCCGCCCAGCATATGGGCCGCGATGTGCCGGATGCGCGGCAACAGGCGCTTGCAGGCCTGCGACACCGCGCCGCCCGACATGACCAACGAGCGCGACGCGTAGGTGCCGGTGGAGAACGGCGTCTGCCCAGTGTCGCCATGCAGTACCTTGATGTGGGCGATATCGATGCCCAGGATTTCGTGCGCGATCTGGGCAAAGGTGGTTTCCATCCCCTGGCCGTGCGAATGCACGCCCACGCGTATTTCCAGGCCCCCGTCTGGCGTGACGCGTACGGTGGCTTGGTCGAAACCCGGAATGATGGGCGTGCCCCAGGCCGCGAATACGGACGTGCCGTGCGCGGCCTGCTCCGTATAGGTGGCGACGCCCACGCCGATGAGCCGGCCATCCGGTTCGCCGGCGGCCTGCCGCGCCCGGACCGCCTCCACGTTGATCATTTCCAGCGCCTTGCGCAGGCTGGCCGGATAGTCGCCGCTGTCGAAGTGCTTGTTCGTGACGTTGACGTAAGGCATCTGATCGGGCGTGACCAGGTTTTCGAGCCGTACTTCCCAGGGTTCACGGCCGACGGCGCGGGCAATGGCATCCATGGTTAGCTCGATGGCAAAGCACACGCCCGTGCGCGCGACGCCCCGGTAGGGCACGAAGCCTGGCTTGTTGGTGGCGACGCACTTGGTTTCGCACCGGTAGCCCCGGAAGTTGTAGGGGCCGGGCAGGTTGCCGATCGCCTGGCCGGGTTCCAGCCCGATGGTGAACGGCCACACCGAATAGGCGCCACCGTCGATGGTGATGCGTGCGTCCAGGGCAAGCAATTTGCCCCGGCGGTCGACGTAGGCCGTCATGTCGTAATGGTGCTCGCGCGAGTTGGCGCCGGCAGTGAGGTGCTCGCGCCTGTCCTCGATATAGCGGAATGGCTGCTTGTAGGCCTTGGCGAGCCACGCGACGCACAGCTCTTCCTGCTGGAGCACGCACTTGTAGCCGAAGGCGCCTCCCACGTCGGGCGAGATGACTCGCACCTGGGCCTGCTCCAGCCCCAGGCACTGGGCGAGGACGCTGCGTATCATGTGTGGCACCTGGGTGGCGCTAACCACGACCAGCTGGTCGGCGCGATGGTCCCAGTAGGCCAGCACCGCCTTGCCTTCCATGGGCACCATGCATTGGCGCGCCAAGTCGATCCGGCGGTGCACGACGAGGTCGGCCCGGGCGGCGTTTTCCTCGAAATCCCGGTCCGCCTTCAATGTGACGAATACGTTGTCGCGCCAGTGCTCATGGACGAAATTTCCCGTGGCGCGCTGGGCGCTGTCGGTGTCGGCGTAGACTGGCAGTTCGTCATAATCGACCTCGACCAGTTCAGCGATGTCTTCCGCCTCGGCCCGAGTAGGGGCGAACGCCATGGCAACGGGTTCGCCGACGAAGCGGACCTTGCCGCTCGCCAGCGGGGGTTGCGTGGATGGCTGGTACGTGGGCAGCGTGGAGTCCGCCGCGATGTCCGCGGCATCGGCCATCATGTGGCGCAACACCACGCAATCCCGCGCCGATTCGGGCACGCGCACGTCGGCGATGCGCGCGTGCGCGACCGGACTGCGGAGAAATGCGACTTCTCTCAAGCCCGGCATGGCCATGTCGGCGACGAAGTTACCCTTGCCGTGCAGGTGCCGCGCGTCTTCCTTGCGCGGCACCCGCGCCCCCACGCCCTGGCGGGCGGAAGAGGCCGTGCACGCGTGCTCTGTCATCTCCTTGCTCCTACTTTAGGTTCGGTTACCTCGAACTGCGCGTGACCGCAGCGAAGGTGTAGTTGTCGAGCGCACTCTCGGCAACCCGGAACCAGCTGGCCTCTTCTTCCTGGAATTTCTTCCAGGCCGGATAGATAGCCTTGAAATCGGGGTTCTTGTCGGACAGCTCGACCCACAGCTCTTGCGAAGCCTTGTAGACGGCGTCCATGACTTCCCTAGGGAAATAACCCAGTTTCGCGCCGCCGGCAATAAGCTTGCGCAGCGCTTCCGGGTTGCGGGCATCGTAGTGGGCCAGCATTTTCATGGTCTGCTCATTGCATGCGCACTCGAAGGCTGCTTGGTAGGTGGGCGGCAGCGAGCGCCATGCCTTTTCGTTCACCATGGTGGTGATCGAGGCGCTGCCCTCGAACCAACCGGGCGAGTAGTAATAGGGCGCGACCTTGTGGAAGCCCAGTTTTTCGTCGTCATACGGACCGATCCACTCGGCCGCGTCGATGGTGCCTTTCTCCAGCGCGGGATAGATGTCTCCGGGCGGGATCTGCTGCGGCACCACCCCCAACTTGGAGAGCACCATGCCGCCGATGCCGCCGATGCGCATGCTCATCCCTTTGAGGTCGGCGACGGACTTGATCTCCTTGCGGTACCAGCCACCCATTTGCACGCCAACGTTGCCGCAGACGAAGTTGACGATGTTGTACTTGGCGTAGAGCTCGCGCAGCATCTTCAGGCCGCCGCCGTACTGGACCCAGGCGTTGTGCTGGCGGGCGTTCAGGCCGAACGACAGGCCGGTGTCGAACGTCAGCGCAGTATTCTTGCCGATGTACGCGGTGCTGAGCACGTGATTGCACTCGACCGTGCCGTTGCTGACGGCATCCATGTTCTGCGGTACGGGAACGAGCTCGCCGCCGGGGAAGGGGCGGATCTCGAATTTGCCGTCGGTGAGCTGGGCTACGCGCTTGCATAACTCTTCGGCGGATCCGAAGATGGTGTCCAGGCTGCGCGGCCAGCTGGTGGACATGCGCCATTTCACCGTGGGATTGCTTTGCGCGATGGCAGGCGCGGCCACGCTGGCGGCGGCTGCCCCAGCGGCTTGAGCGAGAAAGCGGCGTCGTTGCATGTGAAGCTCCTGGTCTGTCGGGTAGGAACGGTGTTGCTGACTGTGCTTGCTACGTGACGCTACGAAAAACGAAGTGTGCTGAATTTTTTACTCAGCATACTGAGGAAAACTCGAGTGTCAATGGGGATTGGCACGAATCGGGCGAGCCTTGTTTTTGGTGGTGGCCATGCGTCCGCTCATAGCTTGAGCAGCCTTGCCGCATTGCCGCGGCAGATGGCCTCCAGTTGGGCCGGCTCAAGCGGTGCGCTATCGATGAACTGGGCGGCGAGCTCAGTCGATTCGTAGGGATAGTCGACCGAGAACATGACTGCCTCCACGCCCATTTCCCCCACCGCCCCGAGCAGCGCGGGGTGCGAGCAGACGCCCGAGGTCGTGATGACGATGTTGGTGCCGATGTATTCCGAAGGCTTGCGCTGCAGGGTGACGCCGAAGGGATATGCAGCAAAGCGGCTGTCGAAGCGCCAGCGTTGGAAGGGCAGCCCTTCTCCCATGTGGCCCAGGATGATCTTCAGGCGCGGAAAGCGGTCGAACACTCCGCCGAAGAGTAGCCGCAAGGCATGGCTGGCCGTTTCCACGGTCCAGCCCCAACTGGCGCCTTGCAGCACGGGGAAATCGCTCAGCGCATGCAGCGGGCGCCACGCGTCGATGGGATGCAGGTACATCGGTACGTCCAGCTCCTGCATGCACGCCCAGAAGTCGTCGTATTCGCGCCCGTCGTAGTAGCGGCCGAGGGTGTGGCCGTTGACCAGCGAGCCCTTGAAGCCCAGCTCTTTCACGCAGCGCTGGAGCTCGCGCGCTGCCGCCTGGGGGTCCTGCATGGGCAGCATGGCGAAGCCCGCATAGCGATCGGGCCGCCGGGCGATGCGTTCGGCGAGGAAATCATTGTTGTCCTTGGCAAGCCCGATGGCCTTTTCGACGTCGGGCTCGGCCTGGACGGCTGGCCCCGACTGCGACAGCACGACGAGCTCGATGCCTGCGCGGTCCATTTCTTCCAGGCGCAGGGCGTCGAAGTCGGCGAGGCGCTGCGCGAGTTCCCGCTGCGCCGATGGCTCAATGTGGGAGAGGAAGCGTTTCGAATAAGCCTCGAAGCCGGGCATCATGAAATGCTCTTCGAGCGCAATCTTGCTGAAGGTCTTCACTTCACTCTCCTATACGGGGTAGACCAGGTCGTTGGCGATGATCGACGATTCGTAAATCACCTGTCGTTCTTGCAGGAGCAATCCTTCGGCGGTCCGCCGCAGCCGGTCGTAATAGGTGCCGGCCAGGTGCAGGGTGGTCGGCCCTTCCACCAGGGTTTGCAGCAGGATGAAGTTGCATTGGGCCAGGATGTCGGTGCCTTCTTCGGCCAGGACGCGCGCCGGGCCGAGGATGTGCACCATGGTGCGGGGCGCGAACATCTGCGTGCGTGCGATGGCGACGGCCCGGTCTTGCAACATCATGCGCCCCTCGGCGTAGACCAGGCCGACCGGCAGGCCGAGCTGGGCGTTCTCGCGCGCGGTGATGCGGTAGATGCAGTCCTCCGTGAAGAAGCGCGGCCAGTCTTCGACCTGGCCGCTGTCCAGCACGGCGCAGTACTCAATGTTGAAGTGCTCGACCTCGGGGCGAAGCTCGGCGGCACGCCGCGGATCTAGCCGGGAGGGAACGTATCCGTTGATTTGCAGCGTAGTCATTGCGGTGTCCATGGGGGGCTCGTCCATCAGAATCCCATTACGCTCCGGTAGTAGCGGTACATACCCCGGATCGCGGCCTCGGAAATGAGCGAGTTCGACGTCCCGATGTTGTCGGCGTCGAGTTTGACGATGTTCAGGTCGGTGCTACTGCGGCGCACGCCCTCTTGCACGAACTTCATGGCTTCGTTGTCCTCGAGGCCGAGGAAGCCCGCAGGGCCCATCAAATTCCCCTGGCGCAGCCGGTGACGGACCATCTCGGGGGTGTCGTCCTCATACCCGAACATCGTCCAAATCATGAGCAAGCTGTGCGGGCCGTTCGGCACGATGTGGCGCACGCCAAGGGTGTTCATCTCGCGCTGGACGACGAGGTTGGGCCATATGGTCTGCATGGTGACCGACCAGGGCGAGTCGAACTCCTTGACGAAGTCGAGGAAACGATCGTCCAGCAATCGCAGGCCGTCGTGGAACGAACGCATTTCCTTTTTCGTTTCCGGGCTTACCGACGCGTACTTGTCGTCTTTCTTGGCCGAGGCCATCGTCCCGTGCCGGTAATGCACCGGGTCGGCGATCATGGCCGATTCGTTGCCCGCCACGAGCAGGCCGAACACCACGAGGAACGAATGGAGCAGGGTGGCGTGGTATGGGTCCTTCAGGTTCTCGTGGTACATCTTCCAGTTGCAGGGCAGCTCGTTCTTGTAATAGCCGAGGATCTTGAGCGGCTTGCCCGGGAACACCACGTCGAAGTCTTTCAGGATTTCAGGCGTCAAATACTCTTCGATCGGCTCGACTTCGGACGAGTACGAAGCGAACACCACGCCGTGGCGCGTGGTGACACGCAGCTTGAGCAGCCCGTGGTCTTCGTTGCGGAAGTCGCGCGGCATGCCGCCCTGCTTGTTGACGCCCCGCTTGAACGGGATTCCCTGCAGATTGCCCTTGAGGTCGTACGACCACTGGTGATAGGGGCAGACGAATTCGCGTGCGTTGCCCATGGGCGTGCGGCAGAATTCCGCTCCCCGGTGGGCGCACCGGTTCTCGAACACGTGGATGCTGCCATCTTCGGCGCGCGTGACCACGACGGGAATCGGGCCGACGTACGAACGCTTGTAGTCGCCAGGAGACGGAATCTCCGCCTCCAGGGCGACGAAGTTCCACGTCTTGCCCTTGAAGATCCTTTCGACTTCCCGGTCGTAGACGGATTGACTGGTGTAGACCCAGTCGGGAATCACATAGTCGCCCTCTTTCGGCCAGGTGTATTGGTCGGCCGGGGCGTCCTTGCTGCTGACTGTGTAATCGAGGACTTCCTGGTTCTTGTACATGATGCTTCTTCCTGTCGATCGCGTGGATCTAAGTGCGCGCCCGCCCGAGGGCCAGGCGCGCGAGCTGCTTGGCTGGTGCGTCGGGATCGCACAGCGCCTGGGGGGCGCAGGCGAGGGGTTGATCGACGGCGTCGCGGAAAGCCCGCAGGTCGCCGCCGGCATTGATGGCGACGACGTGTTCGAGGCGGCCTTCGCGGACGCCGAACAGCAGCGCCTTGCCGGATTCGCATCCGGAAGGCAGCGTGCCGCGGACGTAATAGTCGAGCGCCGGATCACGGTGCCCGAGCATCTGGACGTTGCAGCCGAACTGGTCCGTCCAGAACCAAGGGGTCGCCGCCGGCGCCGTGTCGATGCCCAGCATCGCCGCGGCCGCGATGCGGGCCTGTTCGTTGGCGTTCTGCCAGGATTCGAGTCGCACTAGCGCGCCGGTGGCGGCGTGCGGTCTGCTGGTGCAGTCGCCCGCCGCAAATACGGACGCGGCGCTGGTCCGGCAATGCGCATCCACGACGATGCCGCCGTTGTGCGCGTCGATGCGAAGGCCTGCCTCGCGCGCGAGCGTGACTTCGGGGGCCAGCCCAACGGCGACCACGGCCAGGTCGGCTCGAAGCGTCGCGCCGTCGCCGAGCACGGCGCGCACGCCGCCCGCATCTTCCGACAACGAGGCGAGCGAGGCATTCAGGTGCAACTGCACGCCGTGCGCCGCGGCCCGCTCGCCCAGCCACCGTGACAACAGGGGGGGAAGCGCCCGCTCGAGCAGCTGCGGTGCCTGTTCTACGAGCATGGCTTCGAGCCCGCGCATGCGCGCGGTGGAGGCGATTTCCAGGCCAAGAAAACCGCCCCCGATGATGAGCACGCTGTTTGCCGTGCGCATGGCCTCGCGCAGGCGCAGCGCATCGTCCAGCGTGCGCAGCGTGTGCACGGCGGCGGCCGCCCCGGCGCAGAGGGGAAGCTGTCGCGCGCGGCCCCCCGTCGCGAGCAGGCACGAGGAAAATGAAAGGATGGCTCCGTCCTCGAGCTCCACCTGGCGACGGTCGGCGTCCAGCCGAATCGCCCGGGTGCCGGTTTTCAGGTCGATGCCGTGTTCGGCGTAGAACGATGCCGGCATCAAGGAGACGTCAGGCACTTGTTCATCGGCGAGCACGGCTTTGGACAGCGGCGGGCGTTCGTAGGGCAGATGTGCTTCGTCACCGACTATGATCACCGCGCCGCGGTAGCCCACCTCGCGCAGGCAACGCGCCGCCATGCCGCCGGCCTGCCCGGCGCCGACGATCACGATGGGCGCCGCATGGTCATCCGAGGGAAACGTAGATGCCATCGTCTTCCACCTTCACCGGATAGACCTTGATCGGCTGCGTGGCCGGCGCGCATTTCGCCTCGCCAGTGCGCAGGTCGAACAGCGCCTGGTGCAGCGGACACTCTACACAGCCGTCCTCGACGTACCCGTCGGTCAACAAGGCGTATTGGTGCGTGCAAATGTTGTCGGTCACGAAAAACTCCCCGTTGCTGCGGAACAGGGCCAGGTCCCGGCCCTCGAGCTTGATGGCCAATCCTTCGTCATCACCGACTTCGCCTACCGTGGCGATACGGGTCCAATTCATCGTGCACTCCATTGTCAGTATGCTGAGCTTGTCTTGCGCCGCGTTCCGCGGCGATCTACTCGAGCGAGCTAGCGGCGGCTGAAGCGTCCTCCTACGGCGTGTTTGAGCTGCGACCAAAATGCTTTGGCACCGATGCCCAGCATGTTCAGTTCCGGTGCCGGGGCGGCGGGCCGTGCCGCGGGATGTCCGTCCCGATGCAGGGACTGCTGGGCGGCGGCGAGCACGGCCTGTGCTTGTGCCAATACGGCCTGGGCCTGCAATAGCAAGGCTTGTGCTTCGGGCGTGGCCGTCGGCGTTGCCGTGGGCGCCGTTGGAGGCGTTTGCTCCGCTTGTGGCGCGGATGGCACGGGCTGCGCAGCGCCCTCCGCGGGGCGGGCGGGCACGGCAGCGGCGTGCGGCTGCTGGCCGTGCAGGGAAGCCGCCAGGTTCTGCTCGAACTGTTTGAGGATGTGCGCCGCGACTTCCGCGATCATGCCGCTGCCCCGACCGTATTGCGCGACTGCACCGGATAGCTGGAGCTGCGTCGTGACGGTGACGTCGGTGCCGCCGGCAGGCGCCGGTGCCAATGCAAAGCTGAACTCCGACTGTGCCGAGCCGCGCCCCTTGGGATCCAATCCCGAGCCGCGCAGCCAGGCGACATGGCGGTCGTCGTCCTTCCGCAGTAGTTCCGCGTGGCCGTCAAAGCTCAGCTTGATCGGGCCGAGCCTGACGGTGATCGATCCCAGGTACTTGTTCTCACCCACCTGTTCCTTCAGCCGGGCGCCGGGCAGGCAAGGCAAGACGCGCGGAATATCCAACATGAGCTTCCAGGCGTCTTCCACGGGGAGCGGCACGTGAAATTGGTTCGTGAATTCCATGGGGCATCCAAGATTTAGGAAGAAAGCGCTTGCGCGGGTGGGTCGATGAGTTCGGCCAGCCGGACGGGCGTCAGCGGAAATTCCGTGAGCCGGACGCCGCGATCGCGCAGCGCATCTTCGACCGCACCGATGACCGCAGCGGCCACCGCAACCGTCGCACATTCGCCTATGCCCTTTGCCCCGAGCGGATTCAACGCGGTCGGAGAGGGCTGGAAAATGACTTCGATGTTCGGGACCTCGGGCGCCGTGGGCAGCAAGTATTCGGCGCAGGTCGTGGTCAGCGGCTGGGCATTGGCGTCGTAGCCCATCCATTCGAACAAGGCGTTGCCGATGCCATGCACCACGCCGCCATGGACTTGTCCGTGCGCCAGCTGCGGATTGATCAAATTCCCGCTGTCTTGCACGGCGACATAGCGAAGAATGCGCACCGCCCCTGTCAACGGATCGACCTCTACCTCGCAGGCGTGCGAGGAGCCTGCGTACGCCTGGGCATCGCAGTGGAAATGCACAGTTTCGTCCAGCCCGGGTTCGCTGGCAATGGGCAGTGCGTAGCCCGGCACGCCCTTGAGCAGCATGGCAAGGCGGCCGAGCGACACCCGTTGGTCAGGTTCTGGCCCGATCACTTCCCCGTCGCGCAGCGTCAGGTGTTCGGCGTCCGTCTTGAGGATGGCTGCGGCCACGGTTAGCGCCTTTTCTCGCACGCGGGCAGCGGCCATCGACACCGCCGAGCCGGCCATCATGGCCTGGCGGCTGGCAAAGCCGCCCATGCCGTAGCCGACGTGGGCCGTGTCGCCGGCCACCACTTCGACGGCGCGTGGGTCTACGCCAAGCTGGGCTGCGCACAACTGCGCGAGGGTGGTCTTGATGCCTTGCCCCATGGCCAGTGCGCCGGTGTGGACCATGATGCGGCCGGACGGATGAATCTTGACCCGGGCCGTCTCGTAGGGGCCGCGCCCGGTCGGCTTGACGCTGTTGGCGATGGCGATGCCGCGCAATAATCCCGCTTGCGCCGATTGCTGCCGGCGCGCTTCGAAGCCGTCATAGTCGATGGCCTCGGCCGCACGTCGCTGCAGGGCTGGAAAGTCGCCGCTGTCTATCACCAGGGGCACGCCGGCGCGGGACTTGAGAGGCTTGGTGTAAGGGATCTTCTCCGGCGTGATGAAATTGCGGCGGCGGCATTCCAGCCGGTCTATTCCCAGGGTAGCCGCCAGCTTGTCCATCATGCGCTCCATGGCGAAGGCGGCCTGGGGATAGCCCGCGCCACGGATGGTCGCGACCGGCACCTTGTTCGTATGGGCGACCTGGACCCGCAGCGAGAAGGCCGGGACCGTATAAGGACCGGTCATGGACGATGCTGCGTTATAGGGAACGTTGGTGCCTTGCGGCGTGTACGCGCCATGGTCGTGGATGAAATTCCCACGGATGGCGAGCAGCCTGCCTTCGCGGTCGGCGGCCACCGAGACGCGCCAGTACTGGTCTCGCTCCTGGATCGTGGTGAGGAAATTCTCCCGGCGGTCTTCCACCCATTTGACGGGGCGCCCGAGTGCCCGGGCCACGGCGGGGATGACGATTTCCTCCGGATAAATCATGAACTTGGCGCCGAAGCCGCCTCCCACGTCCGGCGTGATGACGCGCAGCTTGTCCTCCGGCTGGTCTAGCATGTGGGCGATGGTGTAGTGCAGCTCGTGCGCCATCTGGGTGGACGACCACACCGTCAGCGTTCCCGTCGCCGGATCGAGCATCGCCGCCACGCCGCGTCCTTCCATGGGGTGTCCGCAGCCGCGGTGCATCCAGAACTCGTCTTCGATCACGATGTCGGCCGAGGCGAAGGCGGCGTCGCAATCGCCGTAGGCGAGCGTGTAGTCCTGCAGCACATTGCTGGCCAGCTCGGTGCGTACCGGCGGCGCGCCCTCGCGCACGGCGTCGCGGCAGTCCGCGACCGCTTCCAATACTTCGAATTCCGCCTGCACGGCCGCAGCCGCGTCTTCGGCCTCGTGCCGGCTCCGCGCCACCACGACGGCATAGGCTTCGCCCACGAAGGCGACTTCGTCCCCGGCGAGCGCGAACGGCGTCGTGTTGTCGGGCAAGGCGGCCAGCGGAAAGCCGAGCGGCATGCGCCAGGAAGTGATGTGGCCGAACAGGTCGCGGCGGGTATAGACCGCCACCACGCCCGGCATGCGGCGGGCCTCCTGCGCGTCGATGGCGAGCAGCCGGGCATGGGCATGGGGGCTGCGGACGAAGCAGGCGTGCAGCGCATCGGGTATCCGGACGTCGTCGAGAAAGCAGGCCTGTCCGCGCAGCAGGGCATCGTCTTCGAGCCGGGGCGAGCTCTCTCCCATGCCGGGCTTGGCGTTGATTTGGAGGTCAGCGTGCATGATGGCTTCGCTCCCGCATGATCCGGGCGGCATGCAGCGCTGCCGCCACGATGTTCTGGTACCCCGTGCAGCGGCACAGGTGGCCGGACAGCACGTCCCGCACCGCGGCTTCGTCCGGGTCGGGATTGCTGTGTAACAGCTCGGTCAACGACATCAGTATGCCAGGGGTGCAATAGCCGCATTGCAAGGCATGATGTTCGTGGAAGGCCTGCTGTAGCGGATGCAGCATGTCTTCGTCGGGGGCGAGTCCCTCGACGGTGGTAATGTCGCAGCCTTCCCCCTGCACGGCCAGCATCAGGCAGCTGCGGGCCGAAATGCCGTCCACCAGCACGGTGCACGCGCCGCAGACGCCGTGTTCGCATCCCACGTGCGTGCCGGTCAGCTTGAGTTCGTTGCGCAGGAAGTCGGCCAGGTGCACCCGCGGCGATGCCTTGCCTTCGCATGGCTTGCCGTTGACCGTCATGCGGATCGTCCTGGCTTTCGGGTCGTGCGTCATAGCAAGGTTTTCCTATCTGATTGCACGCGAACGCGCCTGCCGTACGGCCCGGCCCACCAATCCCCGTGCCAGGCGCTGCCGGTACCAGCCCGGCACGTAGGCATCGGAGGCTGCTTCGACTTCCGCGCATAGGGCGGCGGCCGCATCGATGTCCGCATCCTCGGCGCGGGTCCCGAGCAGCGCGGCTTCGGCACGGGCTACGCGAACCGGGGCGGATGCCACCCCGCCGAGCGTGATCGCGCATCTCCCGACCCGTCCGTCGCCCTCGAACTGCATGAGCACGGCCGCGGAGGCGATGGCGAAGTCGCCATGCCGCCTGGAGAACTCCAGGAAGGACCAGCCGTGGCCGGCGTCCCAGGGCTGCAGCGACACGCCAGTCACCATTTCGTCCGGCTCTAATGCCGGCGTCATGTAATCGGCCGGGAACTCCGCCATCGACAGCGTCCGGCGCCCGCGCACGCTGTCGATATGGATTTGCGCGTCGAGCGCCATCGCAATGGTCGGGATCTCGGCCGATGGGTCGAGCTGGCACAGGCTGCCACCCACCGTCCCGCGGTTACGCGTCTGGCGATGCCCCACGTTCAGTACCGCCTCGTGCAGAATGGGCAAGCGGGAGCGAATGAGGTCCGAGAATTCGACCTCCCGCTGTCGCGTCATGGCGCCTATGCGAACGGTTTGCCCGTCGTCTTCGATGTAGGCCAGGCCCGGAATGCGATTGATGTCTACCAGGCAATCCGGGAAGGCGAAGCGCATGTTGAGCATCGCCATGAGAGACTGCCCCCCGGCGAGTACGCGCGCATTCTCGGTATGCGCGAGGCATCGCAGCGCCTCTTCGAGGCTGCGGGGAGCGACGTAATCGACGTCTGGCGCTTTCATGGCGACGTCAGATCTTGGACAAGTCCAGGGAGGACGGCGCGAACAGCTCTTCCGGCTTCACCAGCCGCACCGAGAGGCCCTGGGAATGGTGGTAGCGGGCGAAGGTCTCGATGACGTGCCGGTTTGCCTCCAGCCCGTAAGGCCAATAGTCGTCTCCCATGAGGGCCTTGGCTTCGTTGTGATGGTGGACCATCCACGGCAGCGTGACCGCAAGGTGGCAGATTTCGTTCAGCTCCTTGACCGCCAGCCGCTTGGCCTCGAGGAAAGCCTTGTACACGCTCACCGGTAGCCACGGGTTCTCCTCGACCAGTGATTTGCGTATGCCCACCATGTGCATGATGGGGAAGATGCGGGTGCGGCGGAAGTAGTCTTTTTCGACCTCAAGGTAGTTGTCGAACAGCCGGCCCACGTTGGGTGCGCCCCGCAGGAAGCAGGACGGCGCCCTCGCGCCGATGTATGCGTCGATCTCGCCGGATTCGAGCATGCCGGACAAGGTCTTGTCGTCCGGGATCTGTTGCAGGTCGATGGCGGGATCGAGCGATATGGGAGCACGTTCGCCGCGGCCGGGCTCTTCGATGCCGCCACGCCGCCAATGGATCTCAGTCGGCTTGACGTCGTATTCGTCCTCCAGGATGCCGCGTATCCAGACGTTGGCGGTGATCTGGTACTCGGGCACGCCTATGGTCTTGCCGCGCAGGTCTTCGGGACTCTTGATGCCGCGATCGGTCCGGATGTAGATGCCGGAGTGCCGGAACACCCGCGACAGAAACGCCGGGATCCCGATGTATTTGTTGTCGCCACGCGCGGTAGTCATCATGTGGCTGCTCATGGATATTTCCGTCACGTCGAATTCTTCGTAACGGAAGGCGCGATGGAAGGCTTCCTCGGGCTCCAGGGGCACAGCGCGCACGTTACAGCCTTCGATGCTCACCCGGCCATCGAACAGTGCCTGGGTGCGGTCGTAGTTGCCGACGGAAAGGCTGAGATTCAATTTGCTCATCGGGATTTCCTCTTGGTGGGATGCGTCGTCAATCTGCAGTCAGGCCAATCTTCTTGGCCAGCGCCGCGAAGCGGTCGATATCGTCGTTGACGATTTTCTGGAACGCCGCGGGCCCTTCGTTCGCCGTGGTGTACCCGAGGTCCTCCAGGCGCTTGGTCATGGCCGGGGTCTGCATGATCGCGGAGATCGTTTTGTAGACGTCCTGCTTGACGTTCTCGGGCGTGCCTGCCGGGACGGCCATGCCTTGCCATTGGCTGAGGTGAAAGCCGGGGGCGCCGCTCTCCGCGATGGTCGGCACATCGGGGACGGTTTTCGAGCGCTCGGCCGAGGTGATGGCCAGCGCGCGGAGCTTGCCCGCCGCGATGTGCGACAAGGCGCCGGAGATGGTGACGACCCCAAGGTCGACCTGGCCGCCGATCACGTCGACGATCGCCGGGCCGCAGCCCTTGTAGGGCACGTGCACGTTCTGCATCTTGAATTCCATGTTCATCATTTCGCCGGCCAGGTGCGGGTCGGTGCCGGCGCCGCAGGAGCCGTAAGAGAGCTTGGCGCCGCTCTTGCGCCCTTCGTTCACGATGTCGGCGAAGGTCTTGAACCGGGAATTGGCCGGCACGACCACGAGCATGGGGGCGTAGGCCACGTTGATGACGGCCTCCAAGTCCTTCTTGGGGTCGTAGCCGAGGTTCTTGTAGATGGCCGGCGCCAGGGAGTAGGCGTCGTTCATCATCAACAGCGAATGTCCGTCCTTGGGTTTGCCCGCGACGATGCGGGTGCCTACCGTGCTGCCTGCCCCGGGCTTGTTGTCGACGATGACGGGTTGGCCCAGCTTGCCGAGCTGGTCGGCGATGAGCCGGGCCAGCATATCGACGCCGCCGCCCACGGCGTAAGGCACGATGATTTCGACGGGCTTGATGGGGAAGGTGGGTGCCGGCTTGATTTCGGCAGCCCGGCCCATGAGCGGGGTGGCGACCAGGACCAGCACGTACAGCAGACGGACGAACATTTTGCTCACCATAATTGGACTCGCTTGGGTCAAGGTTGATGAAATCGGCGCACTCAATGTGTGCCGCAACGCACCAAAATGCTCAGTAGGCTGATTAATATATGCACTATACTGATCATTTTTCCGGTCGCTCATTGGGGGAATCACCTAAAATCCGGTCCGAGGATTTCCCTTCCGGTGCGACCGTGGGCGTGCAGTCTTCAGCAGTGCAATTTCCGGGCCAATGTCGCCCGGAGCGGCCTTGGTGTTTAGTCGTCCGTTCCGGCCGCGTGTCCGCCTTGCCCCTGCGCCTGGGCGACCTTGGGCGACGGCGCCGTCGGGGACGCTTCCTATATATAAGAAGAGGGAAGGAAGGGAGCGGTCCCGCTGGAATCTGGCGCAAAGGATGCGTTGACATCCTGGCTCGATGCGAGCTATTATGGCAAGCTCTCTGGAGTCGGCTCGCCCGGGCCGCGCGTTCTTTGATGCGCAGAACTGCAGCATTCGGCAAAGTGCACGGATGTCTCTTTCAAGCTTCTGCCTTTCTCAAGAGCCGCGTCGCGGCGTTCCTCCCCCAGCAGGTTTTCATGCCGCACGATCGTGCGGCCCGTGCATGTTCCTCTTCCGGGTTTCCCGGCGGCGGCTTCCTGCGCGAGGTCGTGTCGGGCGGCTGTTGTAGGTGTCTGGGCCTTGTGACGTAGGCCGCAGACCAAACCCAAAGACCCTAGAAGGTTACGGAAGAGGGCTTATGCCAACTATTAGCCAACTCGTGCGCAAGCCGCGCGAATCCACTCGCGCCAAGAGCAAGTCGCCTGCTCTTGAAAGCAGCCCGCAGCGTCGCGGCGTTTGCACCCGCGTGTACACCACCACCCCCAAGAAGCCGAACTCGGCTCTGCGGAAAGTCGCCAAGGTGCGCCTGACCAACGGTTACGAAGTGATTTCGTACATCGGCGGTGAGGGCCACAACCTGCAAGAGCACTCGGTCGTGCTCGTGCGCGGCGGCCGGGTCAAGGACCTCCCGGGTGTGCGTTACCACATCGTTCGCGGCGCGCTCGACCTGCAAGGCGTGAAGGATCGCAAGCAGGCGCGTTCGAAGTACGGCGCCAAGCGCCCCAAGAAGGCTTGATGCGTCAGGTTTTCGAGCAATAACAGCAATACCGTCCCGTCGCCGCGTCCTGGTGTGCAGGACAGGCACGAGTAAGGGGCCCGTCAGGGCGCAAGCTCTCTAGACTGGCCACGGCCGCCGGGCAAAGCTCGCGGTTCAACTGAAGAGATAGGAAGTAGAAATGCCTCGTCGTCGCGAAGTACCCAAGCGTGAAATCCTGCCCGATCCGAAGTTCGGCAGCGTGGAACTCGCCAAATTCATGAACGTCGTCATGCTCTCCGGCAAGAAGGCCGTTGCAGAGCGCATCGTTTATGGCGCCCTCGAACAAATTCAGGCCAAGACCGGCAAAGACCCCCTCGAGGTGTTCGGTCAGGCGATCGGCAACGTCAAGCCCATCGTCGAGGTCAAGAGCCGCCGCGTGGGCGGCGCCAACTACCAAGTGCCGGTTGAAGTGCGCCCCGTGCGCCGCCTGGCCCTGGCTATGCGTTGGATCCGCGAGGCAGCCAAGAAGCGTGGCGAGAAGTCCATGGACCTGCGCCTGGCGGGCGAATTGATGGATGCCGCGGAAGGTCGCGGCGGCGCGGTCAAGAAGCGCGACGACACCCACAAGATGGCCGAGGCCAACAAGGCGTTCAGCCACTTCCGCTGGTAAGCACAGCACCTTTTGTTTTTCAGTGGCCCGCGGCCGATCGTCGCGGGCCGACAGCCCAGTCACCAAGGAAATCCGATCATGGCCCGCAAGACCCCGATCGAGCGCTACCGCAACATCGGCATCTCTGCGCACATCGACGCAGGGAAGACCACCACTACCGAACGTATCCTGTTCTATACGGGCGTCAACCACAAGCTCGGCGAAGTGCACGATGGCGCTGCCACGATGGACTGGATGGAGCAGGAACAGGAACGCGGCATCACGATCACCTCGGCTGCCACCACCTGCTTCTGGCGGGGCATGGCGGGTAACTATCCCGAGCATCGCTTCAACATCATCGACACCCCGGGGCACGTGGACTTCACCATCGAAGTCGAGCGTTCCATGCGCGTGCTCGACGGCGCGTGCATGGTGTACTGCGCCGTGGGTGGCGTGCAGCCCCAGTCGGAAACCGTCTGGCGCCAGGCCAACAAGTACAAGGTTCCGCGCCTCGCCTTCGTCAACAAGATGGACCGCACCGGCGCGAACTTCTTCAAGGTGTACGAGCAGATGCGCCTGCGCCTGAAGGCCAACCCCGTGCCGCTGCAAGTGCCCATCGGCGCCGAGGACTCCTTCAAGGGCGTGGTCGACCTCGTCAAGATGAAGGCCATCCTGTGGGATGAGGCCAGCCAAGGCACGAAGTTCGAATACGCCGACATTCCGGCCGAGCTGGTCGACACCTGCAACGAGTGGCGCGAGAAGCTCGTTGAGGCGGCTGCCGAGTCGTCCGAAGAGCTGATGGACAAATACCTGGAAACGGGCGAGCTGACCGAGGCCGAGATCAAGGCGGCGCTGCGCCAGCGCACCATCGCCGGCGAGATCCAGCCGATGCTGTGCGGTTCCGCGTTCAAGAACAAGGGCGTGCAGGCCATGCTCGACGCCGTCATCGACTACCTGCCCTCGCCGGTCGACATTCCGCCGGTCGAAGGCACCGACGCCAATGACCAGCCGGTGTCCCGCAAGGCCGATGACGCCGAGAAGTTCTCCGCGCTGGCGTTCAAGCTGATGACCGACCCGTTCGTCGGCCAGTTGACCTTCATCCGCGTGTATTCGGGCGTGCTGAGCTCGGGCGACACCGTCTACAACTCGATCAAGGGCAAGAAAGAGCGCATTGGCCGCCTGCTGCAGATGCACGCCAACCAGCGCGAGGAGATCAAGGAAGTCCGCGCGGGCGACATCGCTGCCGCCGTGGGCCTGAAGGAAGTGACCACGGGCGAAACCCTGTGCGATCCCGAAGCCGTCGTGACCTTGGAGAAGATGGAGTTCCCCGAGCCCGTGATCGCGCAGGCCGTCGAACCCAAGACCAAGGCCGACCAGGAAAAGATGGCCATCGCGCTGAACCGCCTGGCCGCCGAAGATCCGTCGTTCCGCGTCCATACCGACGAAGAGTCCGGCCAGACCATCATCTCCGGCATGGGCGAGCTGCACCTCGAGATCATCGTCGACCGCATGAAGCGCGAGTTCGGCGTCGAGGCCAACGTGGGCAAGCCCCAGGTCGCCTACCGCGAAACCATCCGCAAGGTTTGCGAAGAGTCCGAAGGCAAGTTCGTCAAGCAGTCGGGCGGCCGCGGCCAATACGGTCACGTCGTGCTCAAGATCGAGCCGCTGGAACCCGGTGGCGGCTTCCAGTTCGTCGACGCCATCAAGGGCGGCGTGGTGCCTCGCGAGTTCATCCCCGCGGTGGAGAAGGGTTGTATCGAGACCCTGCAGTCTGGCGTGATGGCCGGCTACCCCGTGGTGGACGTCAAGGTCACGCTGTTCTTCGGTTCGTACCACGACGTGGACTCGAACGAAAACGCGTTCAAGATGGCTGCCTCGATGGCCTTCAAGGAAGGCATGCGCAAGGCCAACCCCGTGCTGCTCGAGCCCATGATGGCCGTGGAAGTCGAGACGCCGGAAGAATATGCCGGTACCGTGATGGGCGACTTGTCCTCGCGGCGTGGCATGGTCCAGGGCATGGAGGACATGATTGGCGGCGGCAAGATCATCAAGGCCGAAGTTCCGCTGGCCGAGATGTTCGGTTACTCCACCGCGCTGCGTTCCGCGACCCAGGGCCGCGCCACGTACACGATGGAGTTCAAGCACTACGCGGAAGCGCCGAAGAACGTCGCCGACGCAATCATCAGCGCCCGCGCCAAGTAATTAGGGCGCTAGGGCAGAGTATTCGTTAAACCTCCAGGTAACTGCAGGAAGAGAGAACATGGCAAAAGGCAAGTTTGAGCGTACCAAGCCGCACGTGAACGTGGGCACGATCGGTCACGTTGACCACGGCAAGACGACGTTGACGGCGGCGATCACGACGGTTCTGTCGACGAAGTTCGGCGGC
>Ga0207789_1000092_pt1 | contig 80332 bp, 92 predicted proteins | sample HigsolmetaGSP12D_FD_184840 | JGI IMG/M metagenome (GOLD analysis project Ga0207789, IMG submission 184840) | High solid enriched microbial communities from the Joint BioEnergy Institute, USA - SP1-2-D (SPAdes) | ecosystem: Engineered > Bioreactor > SSF (Solid state fermentation) > Aerobic >...
TAGGCACGCCGCCAGCGTTCGTCCTGAGCCAGGATCAAACTCTCCGTAAAAGGGTCATCCGATCTTGCCGATCCAATGCCCAAAACGCAAGAGCCGTTTGGCTCGTTAAACTTCTGTTCGTTGTCCGCCGATCCTAGCCGAAGCTCGAATCGACTGGTCCGCTTACGCTCGATGTTCAGTTTTCAAGGAGCAATCGTTGCCGCCGAGACGGCTTTTTCACTTGCTGCCGTCGCAACAGCGACTTTTATAATATATCATAGCAGGCCCATACTTTGCAACAGGAAACTTCTGTTTCGCTTGCGCGAATCCGGTTGCTTGTCCGTTCCCGCTCGCCCTTTGCAAGAAGGGGCGATTGATAATTTATCATACGAACGCGCCCAGCGTCAAGACCTCCCGACCGCATTTTCAACTTGCTCATACACTGCCGTTATTCGCGCAGCTTCCCAGGCCGGCCGCGGCATCACGTCTCCTATTTCAAAGAGCGCAGGCCAAGCGCATAGCGCGACAGTTCCCGCGGCGGAGCGATGCGGGCGTACATGCGGAAAATCGTTTTGTAGCGTCTGGAGATCGCTTCTTTCACCGGCTTGTCCAGCCTGCGGTCGCTCAGGTCGAGCAGCATCTCATCCATTTCTTTGCGCAGCATATAGTCGAGTTCCTTGCACTCTTTGTCGGAGAGCAACATTCCGAGCATGCCCTGATCGGCCTCCCTGATCTTCTTCGCAGCAAAACGAATTCGCAGCAAAACGAACGTTACTGTTATGCGCCATTTTCGCCGCGATTATAAGAAGATGCTGCCAATTACCGCATCAGCCAGTTCGTCACCGTGCTTTCCACGGCCGCAGCCGCCAGCAGCATGACGACGACCACGACCAGCGCCGGCACCGAACCGGTCGCCGTCCGGACAAATCCGTTCCAAGCCCCGTCTTTGCCGAGCAGAGATCCCCAGATTCCTTTCAGCAGCGTCACCCCGAACCGGATTCCGACGGCGCAAGCCAGAAAAACGGCCGGCAGTTCCAGAATCCCGTGGGGAAGAATCCCTTTGAGAATCAGCAGACCGACGTTCTCCCCGTGATCCGCGAGGCCCCCGAACAAATAACCGAGAATCATCCCGTTCGTGACCAGCATCACCACCGGCCAGATGGCGGCCGCCACGCCCATGTACATGGAGATGATCGATTGAATGACGTTGTTGAGCAGAATCGTCACGAAAAATGCGCGGGTGGGATGGGCCGACGCCCTGGCGTTCTCCGCCATGCGCGACAGCGCCTGCAGCTGGTTCAGCAGCCAGTCGTTCGCCGACGAGGTCGCCCCTCCGACGACGATGCCGGCGAAAAACAAAATGACCGCGAAAATAAAATACGGGCGAAGCTCATTCCAGTATCCGAGCAGCGACCGGCGTGTAAACAAAACCACCAACTCCCTTCGGCCAAGGCGAATAACTCCACGGGTCAAGCCATACATTGTAAGTAAAACAAGCTCGGAAAGGAGCCGACTGGACCGATGGACAACATGTTCTTCGTTTGGAACGGGCGACGCATCATTAGAGCGTTCTACCTCATCATAGCTTTTTTGCTTTCTTTGGGCGTGATCTGGGTGGAAAGAGACCATTTGTCGGTATTCGCGCCCCAGACCCCTTCGGCAATTTACAGCGTCCCGACCGACCGGAAAGTGGTCGCCCTCACCTTCGACATCAGCTGGGGGGACAAGCGGGCGATACCGATCCTGGACATTCTCAAGAACAAAGGCGTGCAGAACGTCACCTTTTTCCTGTCTTCGCCCTGGAGCAAGACCCATCCGGATATCGTCAAAAGGATCGTCGACGACGGCTACGAGATCGCCAGCCACGGGCACCGGCACGACAATTACAGCCAGTACAGCGAAGCGGAAATGCGCAAGCAGATCACCTTGGCGCACGACATCCTGACGAATATGACGGGCAAAAAAATCAATCTGATCCGGATGCCCAACGGCGATTTCGACAAAAGGGTGCTCCGCGTCGCGGACGAGCTGGGCTACAAAGTGATTCAGTGGGATACCGATTCGCTCGACTGGAAAAATCCCGGGGTCGACAATATAGTCAACCGGGTGGTGACTCGGGCGCATCCCGGCGACATCATCCTGATGCATGCCAGCGACTCGTGCAAGCAGACGCATGAGGCGCTGCCGGTCATTATCGATCAGCTCCGGGCCAAAGGGTACGAATTCGTTACCGTATCCCAACTGCTCAGCCAGACCGAAATGAAAGGCAAAACGGTGGAAGACCGTTCGGCCTGGGAACAGTTTGCCGCTCCCTGAGCCTTGTTCGCCCTGCGCCTAACTTTCTGCAGCCGCTTCCGCCGCCCTGGACGGCCGCAAAATGCGATGAAGCTGCATAATCTGGTAGACATTGCAGGCGTACAGCGGAATCAGCGTAAAAAGAAGCGCGGCCAGCCTCCCGGTGCGAAAGGCGGGAACGGTTTCCAGAACGGTGCAGCCGATCATGAAAAACAGCGTCGGAACCCACGAGCCGGAAGTCGTCTCCCGCACTTTCCACCAGGCTACGATAACCGATGCGGCCGTAAGCGCCAACGGCACCGCCCAGAACACCGCGTCCGGAAAATCGGTGTCGTAGGTCATGACCGCCACTTCCGCCAAGATGAACACGGTGCAGAACCCTTGGAAAGCGACCCACAAATACGGTCGGCGGAAAATGCTGCGGGCGATGTAGTTCAGCGTCAAGTACGCGAAAAAGCCCATATGGGAGAAAGCGCCGAACGTCAATCCGCTGAGCGCCATCATCGCGACGTTGTAGATCCATCCCCGCGCCCCGACGTTCCGGAAACCGGGGTCGCTCAATTGCAGCAGCGGTCCGACGACCGCCGAAGCCGCCGCCCCGATCGCAATCGTCATGACGAACAGAATCAACCATTTGCGCAGGCTCAAGAACGATTCCTCCTCAGAAAAATCCACTACCCATTTTACCACGTTCAAGCCAAAAAGCCATGAATCGCCGTCTTATATTCGTTCGTTCGCCGTCGCATACTACAACCAGAACCCTGAAACGAAGGGAGATGGTTGTATGCGTCCTCGTTTGCCCTGGCTGGCTGCCGTGCTCGGCGCGACGGTTGCGCTTGCCTCCTCCTGCGGATACGAGTCCGGCGGCGGCGGTCAGCAGATGAGCTACAAGGAAGTCAAATCGATGGTGATCGACATTCTGGGCTCCCAGGAAGCCCAGGAGGCGATCAACAAAGCTTCGACGGCGCAATACGGGGCCAGCAGCCTGCATATGCAGTCGATGAGTCCCCAGGATCAGCAGCAGGTGCGGTTGGCCGTCAAAGATGTGCTGACGTCGCCGGATTATTCTTATGTACTGCAAGGCATCATGAAGGATCCGAAATTCGCCGGCGAATTTGCCAAAGCGGTCAGCAAGGACAACAAGCAGATCCATAAAGATCTGCTCAAAGACCCTTCGTATCAAAAAGACCTCGTGACCGTTCTGAAGCAGCCGGAAATGCAGAAAGTGATGTTCGAGGCGATGAAGACGCCGGAATTCCGCATTCAAATGATGAGCGCCGTGCAGGAGTCGATGCAGAGCCCCCTGTTCCGGATGGAAGTGCTGAAGCTCCTGCAGAGCGCCGTAAAAGAAGAGCTGAATCCGCTGGCCAAGAAAGGCCAAGGCCAGCAAGGCCAAGGCGAAGGCGGCCAGCAAGGCAATAAAAGCGCCGGCGATGACGGCGGCGGTGGAGGCGGCGGCGACAGCGGTGGAGGCGGCGGCATGGGCGGGAGTTAAACCTGCGAAAAAACCGGCCATGAAGGCCGGTTTTGGAAATTATTTGCCGCAGCGGGCGACAACCGCGTCCGCCAAAGCCGCATACAGTCGGCCGGTCGGCGTATCCGGCTTGTACACGGACGGGGAGAAATCCGGCTCCGACGGATGATTGTCCGGCGCGCCGAGCGGAATTTGCGCGAGCAGATCGGTATGCAGCGCTTCCGCCAGCTTGGCGCCGCCTCCGCGGCCGAAAACGTACGCCTTGTGGCCGCACTCGCCGCACTCGTAATACGACATGTTCTCCACCACGCCGAGAATGTCGTGCTGCGTCTTGACCGCCATCGCTCCCGCCCTCGCGGCGACAAACGCGGCGGTGGCGTGCGGCGTCGTCACCAGAATCTCCTTGGTCTGCGGGATCATCTGGTGGACGTCCAGCGCCACGTCGCCGGTTCCCGGCGGCAAATCGAGAAGCATGTAATCGAGCTCTCCCCACTCGATCTCGGCGAAGAAATTCCGCAGCATCTTGCCGAGCATCGGCCCCCGCCAGACGACCGGACTGTTGTCCTCGACGAAAAAGCCCATCGACATCACTTTTACGCCGAACCGTTCAACCGGGCGTATTTTCCCGTCGACTTGCTGCGGCTGCTCCTCGATCCCCATCATGTCCGGAACGCTGAACCCGTAAATGTCGGCGTCGATCAAACCGACCCGCTTGCCGGCCCGCGCCAGCGCGACGGCCAGGTTGACCGTCACGGTCGACTTGCCGACGCCGCCCTTGCCGCTCGCCACGGCGATAAATTGAACGCCGTTGTCCGGATTCAGCAGCGGATGCTGCTCCAGGCCGGCGGCATGCCCCCTGACCGGAGCTTGGCCGCCGGCCGGCGAGGGGTCGTTCTGCCGCCCCGCTTCGGACACTTCCTGCTCGGACGCGGCGCGCACGCGCAGATGGGGCTCCTCCGCTCCCGCTTGGGCGAGCGCGGACCGGATCTGCCGCTCCAGCTCTTCCCTGCGCGGCATGCTGTCGGGATGAAGCACCACCGTCATGGATACCCGGTTCTCCCGGATGACGACGTCGCGAATCCAATTCATGCGAACGAGCGGCTGCTTCATCGTCGGTTCCACGATGTACAACAGCGACTCCCGCAGCGTCTCTCTCGTCATCATATTGTAGACCCTGCCTTTTCACGGTAAGTTCCTTCCCATTATACCACAGAAGCAGAGCCGGGAAGGACCGGCCTTCCGCCGCCCGGTCAGCTCCCCTGCTGCACCCGCTCTCCGGAACTGAAACGGAGAATGCCCCGATAGATCGCCGCCGCCACTTTTTTCTGATACTGTTCGTCCGCCAGCAGGCGGGCTTCCCCGGGGTTCGACAGAAATCCGACCTCCACCAGCGCGGACGGAAGATCGAGCTGCCGGATCAGATACACCGTATCTTTGCGCAGCGCGACCCGGTTCGTGTTGCCGAGGCTGTTCCGGATTTCGTCCTGGATGACGGCCGCCAGACGCGGGCTGTCCGGATGCTGCCCGGCGTAGAAGGTTTGCGCTCCCGACCATTTCGCCGAAGGGATGCTGTTCAGATGAATGCTGACGGCCAGGTCCGCTTTCTTGCCGCGAATCTGTTCCACCCTTTTCTTCAGATCTTCCGTTTTCCTGCGGGAATATCCTTTCGTCTCCGGCGCCGCCAGGTCGTAATCCCCTTCGCGGGTCAGCGTGACCAGCGCTCCGGCTTGCTGCAGATAGTCCCGCAAATACAGCACGATGGCGAGGTTGATGTCCTTCTCGATGACCCCTTCCCTGCTCGAAGCGCCGCCGTCGGGGCCTCCGTGGCCCGCGTCCAGCGCGATCACTTTGCCCGTCAGCGGCAGCGTCCAGTAGCTCCACGTCCTGACGGAAGGCACGTCGGCGAGCAGCATGACTGCCGCCAGCGCCAGCAGACCGGCCAGAGCCGCCAGACGCAGCGCTCCTGTGCGATTGATCCAGACGACGAACCGACGATGGGACCGATCCGGGCGACTGCGCCCGTTCCTCTGTCTCGGAAACAATAAATCCACCTCGTCCCGACGAAATTCCCTACATTCTATGGGACAAGGTGGACAAATATGCGTTTATTTCGCGGCGGCCGTCTGTTCGGCCATCCCTTCGATCAGCACTTGGGCCACTTCCGGACGCGAGAACTCCGGCGGCGGACATTTGCCTTCGCGCAGCAGCGCGCGCACTTTCGTGCCGGACAGCGTCAGATGATCCTCTTTCGGGTGCGGGCATGTCTTGGTCGAAGCCATGCCGCCGCATTTCGTGCAGTAGAAGCTGTGCTCGAAAAAGAGCGGCGTAATGCCGATTTCTTCCGCCGTGAAGTTGCCGAAAATCTCCTGCGCCTCGTACGTTCCGTAATAATCGCCGACGCCGGCGTGGTCGCGCCCGACGATAAAATGGGTGCAGCCGAAATTTTTGCGGACGAGGGCGTGGAAGATCGCTTCCCGCGGCCCGGCATAGCGCATCGCGGCGGGAAATACGCCGAGGAAGACGCGGTCTTTCGGGTAGTAGTTGTCCAACAGCACGAGATAACTTTTCATCCGCACGTGGGCCGGAACGTCGTCCGATTTCGTCTCGCCGACCAGCGGATTGAGGAACAGGCCGTCGACGATTTCCATGGCGCATTTCTGGATATACTCATGCGCGCGGTGCACCGGATTGCGGGTCTGGAAGCCGACGACCTTCTTCCAGCCTTTCTCGGCGAAGATGCGGCGCGTTTCCGCCGGATCGAAATAAAACTCCCGGAACCGGTCCGGCTGCGGGCGGTTCAGCACTTCCACCGGCCCGCCGATATAAGTGTTCGGACGCTCCAACAGCTTGGCGACGCCCGGATGAGCCGGATCGTCCGTTTTGAATACGTGCACGGCCTCGTATTTCGGGTCGACCTTATAGACGCTTTCCACTTCGATGATGCCGTAGACGACGCCGTCCTCTTCTCCGACCAGCGCCGCGCGCTTGCCGACGGTCAGGCGAGCGGCAACGTCCTCCGCAGCCGCCAGCGTGATCGGAATGCTCCAGACCGTTCCGTCGGCCAGCCGCATTGTGTCGACGACCGAACGGTAGTCGGCTTCGTTCATGAATCCGGTGAGCGGGCTGAAACCGCCGACTCCGATCAGGTCGAGATCCGAGACCGTCCTGCGGTTCACCGGGATGACCGGCAGCCGTTCGGCTTCCGCCAGCAGCTCCTCCCGCCGCGCTCCTTCGGCCACCCGGTTGATCAGCGTTCCGCCATGCGGTAAAATCGAGCTCATCGTTTCTTTCCTTTCCTTATGGGGATTCGCGATTCCTTCACTGGTGCAGGCCGCATTCGATTTTGTCCGTGCCGGACCAGCGCCCCGCCCGCGGGTCTTCTCCCGGCATGACCGGACGGGTGCAGTATTCGCATCCGATGCTCGGATAGTTCCGGTCGTGCAGCGGATTGTAGATGACGTCATTGGCGCGGATGTAGTTCCAGACGTCTTCCGACGTCCAGGCTGCCAGCGGATTGAACTTCACCAGTCCGAACTTCGTATCGTACTCGACCTTTTTGGCGTTGGCCCTAGTCGGCGCCTGATCCCGGCGAATGCCCGTAATCCAGGCGTCGTATTGGCTCAGAATGCCTACGAGCGGCTTCACTTTGCGAATGTTGCAGCAGGCGTTCGGATCCCGCTTCCACAGCTCGTCTCCGTATTCGGCGGCTTGCTGCTCCGGCGTCAGTTCCGGCTTGACCTGAACGAATCGGATGCCGTACCGTTCCGCCAGCCTGTCGCGCGTTTCGTACGTTTCCTTGAAATGAAAGTCGGTATCCAAATAGAAAATATCGGTCTGCGGGCTGATTTTCTGAAGCATATCGACGAGAACGACGTCTTCCGCCCCGAAGCTGCACGCGAACGTCGACTTCGGGAACGTCTCCACCGCCCACTTCAACACCGTTTCCGGCGATGCGTTCTCGAATTCTTCCGCTTTCTCGCGAATCAGCGCTTCTTTTTCCAATAGGTTCATCGGTCTGACCTCCTGTAGACAAGTCGGCACCTCATAGCAGAGCAATTATACCCTTATTCCGACAAGAATTCAATGATTTCATATCCCCATCCCGCAGGCATTCGCCCAATCCCTCCACATCGTATTCACCGAGACGGAAACGCGCAACCGCGCAAGCCAAAACGCCTCCGTCATCCGGAGAGAACGAAACCCGCGGCAGCGGACAAAAAAGACCTTCCCAACCGCATCGGGCTGAGAAGGCATAGGCTGCAAACGTTAGCGTTTGGAGAACTGGGGCGCGCGGCGAGCCGCTTTGAGCCCGTATTTCTTCCGTTCTTTCATCCGCGGGTCCCGGGTCAGAAATCCGGCTTTCTTGAGCGTCGGGCGCAGTTCGGGATCGGCCTTGAGCAGCGCCCGGGAAATGCCGTGGCGGATAGCGCCGGCTTGACCGGAGATGCCGCCGCCGCGGGCGATGACATACACGTCGTATTTGCCGCCCGTTTCGGTCAGCGTCAAAGGCTGCTTGACGATCAGTTTAAGCGTCTCCAGACCGAAATAGTCGTCGATGCTGCGTTTATTGATGATGATCCGTCCTTCGCCCGGCACGAGACGAACGCGCGCTACCGAATGTTTCCGACGACCCGTTCCCATGTATTGAACTTGAGCCATTCTACGTCCTCCTTAGCGGACCCGGGCGCTTCAAGCGCAACGGGGTCTGTCCGCGTTCAAATTTTCCAGTTATCCGCGAAGTTGATAGACTTCAGGTTTTTGTGCCGCGTGCGGATGTTCCGCTCCGGCGTACACTTTCAGCTTCGTCTTGAGCTGATGGCCTAGCTTGTTCTTCGGCAGCATGCCACGTACGGCAAGCTCGATCAGGCGTGCCGGCTTCTTGTTCAGCATTTCGCCGGCGGTCGTCGTCTTCAGTCCGCCCGGATATTGGGAGTGCCTGTAGTATTTTTTCTGCTGAAGCTTTTTGCCGGTCAGAACGACTTTGTCGGCGTTGATGACGATGACGAAATCGCCGGTGTCGACGTGCGGCGTGAACTGAGGCTTGTGCTTGCCGCGGATAAGTGCGGCCGCTTCGCTGGCCAGGCGGCCGAGCGTCTGTCCTTCCGCGTCGATCACATACCATTTGCGCTCGACTTCGTTCGGCTTCGCCATATAGGTGGTGCGCATGTAACTTCCTCCTTCGGGATGGCTGACGTCCGTTGTATGTCCATGTCTACATTCGTGATCATTCGGATTCGGGTAGATCCAGCCGCGGCCGAAACGTCCGGTCTTCGGGTCCGAACGGCTTCGCGCGCAGCAAAAAACGGGCTGTTCTTCAACGGGGCCGTGGGAAGCCATGAAGAAAGCACAAAGTTTATTTTACAGGAAACAGGGGCGCTGCGCAAGCATTTTCGCGCCTTATTCGGCTTTTTATCGCCACTTCGGACCTTCCGGACCGTATTCCACTTCCCACAGCGCCAAGCCGTGCGGCACCGCCGTCGGACCGGCCTGCGTGCGGTCCCGGGCCGCCAGAATGGCGGCGATGTCGCCCGGCGCCCGCTTGCCTTCGCCGACCTGGATCAGCGTCCCGGCGATGATGCGAACCATATTGTACAGGAAGCCGTTGCCGGTGACGTACAGATGGACGATGCCGCGCCCGGCTTCCCCGCCTTCGTCTTGCCGCTCCAATTCCAGGCGCGCTTCGTAGAGGGTGCGCACATGATGCGGCAGCGCCGATTGGGGCGACGCGAAGGAGGAGAAATCGTGCTCGCCGAGCAAATGCTGCGCGCCTTCCCGCATCGCGCCGAAATCCAGCGGCGTCGGGTGATGGAATTGATAACGGCGGCGGAACACGTCGGGGAACCGGCAGCTGTTGATCGTGTAGCGGTATGTCTTGCGGACGGCGCTGTGGCGAGCGTGAAAATCCGCAGGCACCTCGGCCGCGGCGAGCACGACGATGTCGTCCGGCAGGCGGGTGTTCAGCGCCAGCGCCCACCGCTCGACCGGAATGCGGGATTCCGTGCGGAAATTGACGACCTGCCCGCGCGCATGAACGCCCGCATCCGTGCGGCCGGAGCCGATCACGCGCACCGTCTCGCCGGTCAGCAGGCGGATCGCTTCTTCCAGCCGGTCCTGGATCGTGTTGCCTCCCGGTTGGCTCTGGTACCCGTTGTAGGCGGAACCGTCATAACTGACAAGCAGGCCGATGTTTCTCACGCCGCTCCCTCTCCTTTGCACCTTGCGCGGGAATCCGCACAAAAAAAGGATGATCCGAATCGAAATTCGGTCCATCCTTTCTTGCGCCGTTCTTACGCGCGATCGACCAGTTCGAGATACACCATCGGAGCGGAATCGCCGCGGCGGGGACCCAGCTTCAGGATGCGGGTGTAGCCGCCCGAGCGCTCCGAATAGCGCGGCGCCAGATCGGAGAACAGTTTCTGGATGGCGTCCTGTTCGCCGTTCAAGCTTTCCCGGCGGACGAACGCCGCCGCTTGACGGCGCGCATGCAGATCACCCCGTTTGGCGAGGGTGATCAGCTTCTCGGCGATGGACCGTACTTCCTTCGCTTTCGCTTCCGTCGTCTGGATGCGCTCGTACAGGAACAGATCGGTGACCAGATCGCGGAACAATGCCTTCCGCGCGCTGGAATCCCGGCTCAATTTTTGGTATGCCATTGTTTTCCCTCCTTCTTGCTGCACGGTTTCAGGCTTCGCTTAGGCCTCGGACTATTCGTCCATGCGCAGCCCCAGGCCGAGCTCTTCGAGCTTCTCCTGCACTTCCTCCAAAGACTTGCGCCCCAAGTTGCGCACTTTCATCATGTCTTCTTCGGACTTGGTGATCAGCTCCTGGACGGTGTTGATGCCGGCACGCTTGAGACAGTTGTAGGAACGGACGGAAAGGTCGAGCTCTTCGATCGTCATCTCGAGCACTTTCTCTTTCTTGTCCTCTTCCTTCTCTTTCATCGTCTCGGTATCTTTGGCCTCATCCGTCAGCGCGACGAACAGCGACAAGTGGTCCGTCAATATTTTCGCGCCGAGGCTGACGGCTTCTTCCGGACGGATGCTCCCGTCGGTCCACACTTCCAATGTGAGCTTGTCGTAGTTGGTTACTTGTCCGACACGGGTATTCTCGACATTATAATTGACGCGGGTAATCGGCGTGTAGATCGAGTCGACCGGAATGACGCCAATCGGCTGATCTTCCTTCTTGTTGCGGTCCGCGGGAACGTAGCCCCGTCCCCTTCGGGCGAAAATCCGCATATGAAGGCGCGCGCCGGAAGCCAGGGTGGCGATGTGCAAATCCGGGTTCAAGATTTCCACATCGCTGTCCGCTCTAATGTCGCCGGCCGTAACGACGCCTTCGCCCTCCGCATCGATTTCGAGCACTTTCTCTTCATCGGAATGGATTTTGAGCGAAAGGCGCTTCAGATTGAGGATAATTTCCGTCACATCCTCAATCACGCCCGGGATGGTGGAGAACTCATGAAGGACTCCGTCGATCTGCACCGAGACGACGGCGGCGCCCGGCAAGGACGACAGCAGAATGCGGCGGAGGGAGTTGCCAAGCGTCATGCCGTATCCGCGTTCCAGCGGTTCCACAACAAAACGGCCGTACTTTTTGTCTTCATGAATTTCCACCGACTCGATTTTCGGCTTCTCGATCACAATCACAACCATAACCCTCCTTCAACGTCGCGGACTTTGCCGATGTTTGCCCCTCGCGAACGGGCAAACCATGTAGTATGCCTAACCGTTACAACCATTATTCACAAGTTGTTTCTGTTTGATACCACATCTAGGCTTCGTTACACGCGGCGACGCTTGGGAGGACGGCATCCGTTATGCGGGATGGGTGTGACGTCCTTGATCATGCTGACTTCGAGTCCTGCCGCCTGCAGGGAGCGGATTGCCGCCTCGCGGCCGGCGCCGGGTCCTTTGACCATTACTTCGACAGAGCGCATGCCATGCTCCATTGCGGCGCGGGCAGCCGATTCGGCGGCCATCTGCGCGGCAAAAGGGGTGCTCTTGCGGGAACCTTTGAACCCCAGGTTGCCGGCGCTTGCCCAGGAGATGGCGTTGCCGTGCGGATCCGTAATCGTCACAATCGTATTGTTGAACGTCGAGCGGATGTGCGCAACGCCCGACTCGATGTTTTTCCGGTCCCGGCGCTTCGTGCGCACCACTTTCTTGCCTTTCGTTGCCATATCGGTTATCCCCCCTTATTACTTCTTCTTGTTCGCTACCGTACGGCGCGGTCCTTTGCGCGTGCGGGCGTTCGTTTTCGTGCGCTGGCCGCGAACCGGCAGGCCTTTGCGGTGACGGATGCCGCGATAGCACCCGATCTCGACCAGACGCTTGATATTCAAGGCGATTTCGCGCCGCAGATCGCCTTCCACTTTCAACGTTTTGTCGATCGTTTCGCGGAGGCGGGTCACTTCGTCTTCGGTCAGATCGCGCACGCGCGTGTCCGGATTGATGCCGGTCGTGGCGAGCAGCTTCTGGGAGGTCGACTTGCCGATCCCGAAGATGTACGTCAGGGCGATTTCCACGCGCTTGTCGCGCGGGAGGTCAACACCAGCGATACGTGCCATTGGTCGGTTGCACCTCCTTTATCCTTGTTTTTGCTTGTGCTTCGGATTTTCGCAAATGATCATCACGTTGCCTTTGCGCCGGATGACTTTGCATTTTTCGCAAATCGGCTTGACCGACGGTCTCACCTTCATGATCAAAACCTCCTATTGTGCGGCCGAGCGAGCGCCTTGCGGCGTCCCCGTCCGGCCCGTTCGTGTGGGTTCGGCGAACTAGGCGAACTATTTGCGATAAGTGATGCGGCCCCGGGTCAAATCGTACGGCGACAGCTGAATGACCACTTTGTCCCCCGTCAGGATGCGGATGAAATGCATCCGCAGCTTGCCGGAGACGTGCGCCAGAATTTGATGCCCGTTCTCGAGTTCCACTTTGAACATCGCGTTCGGCAGCGGCTCGATGACCGTGCCTTCTACCTCAATGACATCTTCTTTGGCCACCGTCATTCTCCTTTCTCTTCAGCATGCGCTTCCCCAGTGCGTGACGATGCAGCCTCCCGCCTGCCCGCGGCCTGCCCTGCAAGCCGCCGCGCGGCGTCGGCCACGGCGTGCCGGAGCTTCCCGTTGGTGACGCGTCCGGTCTCCTGAAGGCTGCGTGCGACTTCCTCGCTGACGATTCCGACCGGCTCGAGATGCAGCACGTTTTTGCGCTTGGGCCGATCGAAGCGGCGCTTGTCGCCGTCCGCGACGAGCGCGAAGCGCCCGTCCAGCAGCGCGATCACGACGGCAAGCCGATCTTCGTCCTTGCCGCGCCGGCTTCGCACGATCGCCCCGGGCACGAGCGGTTCATTCCGTTCCGCCATGGCAATCACCCGGGCGTCCGCCCAAACCGTGGGAATCGTTCGCGCGCCCGGCTTCGGCCCAAACCGGCGGCCGGGGCCGCCGCGGGCGCGTACCCCGCTGACGGAAACGCAGAGGCTGGCAGGAAATCGGCGGCGGCCATGGAAGAGGAGAAGGCTTCCGGCTTCGCGGCCGCATTCGGCCGGCATCCGGTTCCCGCCGCGATCCGGTCCGCTTCCCGCATCGCGTTCAGTTCCGTTTCCGACTTGCACACGATCATGGGCCGGCTATCCTTTCAGGAGGGAGTCGATCTCGGCCGTAACCTCGTCGATCTCCTTCTCCCCGTTCACTTCGCGCAGCAGCCCCTTGCCTTCGTAATACGCAAGCAGCGGCGCGGTCTTGGTCGTGTACTCGTCGAGCCGCGTGCCCACCTTCTCCTCCGTGTCGTCGGAGCGCTGATACAGCTCGCCGCCGCATTTGTCGCAGACGCCTTCCTGCGCCGGCGGGTGGAACAGTACATGATATGTGGCCCCGCACGACTTGCAGATGCGCCGGCCGGTCAAGCGGGCCATCAGCAGATTGCGGTCGACCCGCAGGTTGATGACGTGATCGATGCTTCGGCCCATTTCTTTCAACATGCCGTCCAGCGCTTCGGCCTGGGCCAGCGTGCGCGGAAATCCGTCCAGCAGAAACCCGTTCTCGCAATCGGCCCGGGACAGTCGCTCGCGAACGATGCCGTTGGTGATCTCATCCGGCACGAGCAGCCCTTGATCGACGTACTGCTTGAGCTGCTGCCCGAGCGGAGTGCCTTCTTTCATCGCCAGCCGGAACGCGTCGCCGGTCGAGATGTGCGGAATGCCGAACCGATCGGTGATCCGCTCGGACTGCGTCCCTTTGCCGGCCCCAGGAGGCCCCATAAACAAAATGTTCAAACCCGCTCCTCCTGTCCCTGTCTAGCCTTACTTGTGGATGAACCCCTTGTAATGCCGCTTGATCAGCTGGCTTTCGATCTGCTTCATCGTCTCCAGCGCAACGCCGATGACGATCAAGAGCGACGTGCCGCCGAGCTGAACGCTGCGCGGCAGACCGGCCAGCGCCCCGAAGAAGACCGGGAGAACCGATACGATCGCCAGGAAAATCGCCCCCGCCAGCGTGATGCGGGTAATGACGCGCGTCAGGTATCCTTCGGTCGGCTTGCCCGGACGGATGCCCGGAATATAGCCGCCGTTCTTCTTCATGTTCTCCGCAAGCTGCTGCGGATTGAACTGCACGAACGTGTAGAAGAACGTGAAGCCGATGATCAGCAGAATGTACAGCGTCATGCCGATCGGCTTGTCATAATACAAGTGGCTGATAATCCACTGCGCCCATTGCCGGTTGGCCCAGAACTGGGCGATCGTGATCGGAAACATCAGCAGAGACGAGGCGAAAATAACCGGGATGACGCCCGCTCCGTTCACTTTGAGCGGAATGTGGGTCGTCTGACCGCCGTACATCTTCTGTCCGATCACCCGCTTGGCATATTGAACCGGAATTTTCCGCGTGCCTTGCTGGATGTAGATGACGCCGGCCACGATCAGAATGACCACGATCACGATCACGACCATCTTGATGATGTTCAGAAACAGCTGGCTGTTGTCGACGAACTGATCGGCGTAAATGTCCCGGGCGTATTGCGGAATCCGGGACACGATCGCCGCGAACATCAGGATCGAAATCCCGTTGCCGATCCCTTTCTCGTTGATCTGCTCGCCGAGCCACATCAGGAAGGCGGTGCCTGCGGTCAGCACCAGCGCGATCATGATGTAAGTGGCGGTCGTCGGATTGACGACCATGTCGTAATTGTACATCCGGTTGAAACCGATCGCCGTCGCAAACGCCTGGATGAGCCCCAGAATGACCGTCCCGTATCGGGTAACCTGCGCAAGCTTGCGCTTTCCGTTCTCGCCTTCCTTCGCCCACTCCGCGAACTTCGGAATGACGTCCATCGATAGCAGCTGCACGATGATCGATGACGTAATGTACGGCATGATCCCGAGCGCGAAGATCGAGAAATGGAACAGCGCGCCGCCGGAAAAGGTGTTCAGCAGGCCGAACAAATCGGTGCCCTGCTGATTGGCCATGTTGAGAACATCCTTGTTGATGTTCGGAACCGGGATGAACGAACCGATCCGGTAAATGAGCAGAATGAAAAGGGTGAACAGGACTTTCTTGCGAAGGTCCTCGACTTTCCAAATGTTGGAGACGGTCGTGAACATTAGATCACCTCGGTTTTACCGCCGGCGGCCTCGATTTTTTGAACGGCGGATTGCGAAAACTTGTGCGCTTTTACCGTCAGTTGCACGTTCAGTTCTCCGTTGCCCAGGATCTTGATTCCGTCTTTCGGATTTTTCAGAATGCCCCGGGAAAGCAGCAATTCCGGCGTTACTTCGGTGCCAGCCGCAAAACCGTTCAGTTGTTTCAGATTCACGATCGCATACTCGGTGGCGAAACGGTCGTTGTTGAAGCCGCGCTTCGGCAGCCTGCGGTACAGCGGGTTCTGGCCGCCTTCGAATCCGGGACGGACCCCGCCGCCGGACCGGGCGTTCTGCCCCTTGTGCCCGCGGGTGGACGTCTTGCCCATGCCGCTTCCGATGCCGCGGCCGACGCGCTTGCGATTGAACTTGGAACCTTCGGCCGGCTTCAGTTCATGCAGTTTCATCGTACGTCGCACCTCCTTGAATGATATGCCATAGCCGCCGCATTCGACTGGGGCGGCTTCATCAGCCTTGAACTTCCTTTACTTCGACCAGATGGCGGACCTTGAAAACCATGCCGCGGATGGCCGGGTTGTCTTCCTGAACGACCGATTGATGCAACTTGCGCAGGCCGAGCGATTGAACGGTCTTGCGCTGCGTCTCCGGACGGCCGATCAGGCTGCGCTTCAGGGTGATCTGCAGCTTTGCCATCTTGCTTCCCCTCCTTATCCGAGCAGCTCTTCCACGGTTTTGCCGCGAAGCTTCGCCACGTCTTCGGCGCGTTTCAGGCGGGAAAGACCTTCCAGCGTCGCGTTGATCATATTGATCGCGTTGGAGGAACCGAGCGATTTCGTCAAAATGTCGCCGATTCCGGCCAGTTCGAGCACCGCGCGGACCGGACCGCCCGCGATGACGCCCGTACCTTCCGAGGCCGGTTTCAGCAACACTTTGCCGGCGCCGAATTGACCCGTTACGGCATGCGGAATCGTTGTGCCGACGATCGGGACATGAATCAGATGTTTTTTCGCGTCTTCCACGCCTTTGCGGATCGCGTCCGGCACTTCCGACGCTTTGCCGATGCCGGCGCCGACCCAGCCCTTGCCGTCGCCGACGACGACCAAAGCGCTGAAGCTGAAGCGGCGTCCGCCCTTGACGACTTTCGCCACGCGGTTGATTTGGACCATTTTCTCGGTCAGTTCAAGCGTATTCGGATCTACACGCAAAATCGTACAACCTCCTTGTTCGTTGATTTTTAGAACTGAAGCCCGGCTTCGCGTGCCGCGTCAGCCAGCGCTTGGATGCGTCCGTGATACAGGTAGCCGCCGCGGTCGAACACGACGCGCTCGTACCCTTTGGCTTTGGCCCTCTTGGCGATCAGCTCGCCGACCTTGCGGGCGGATTCCACGTCGCCGCCGTTGCCGATCTGTCCGGCCAGCTCCTTGTCCAGCGTCGAAGCCGCGGCCAGCGTAACGCCTTTGACGTCGTCGATCAGCTGCGCGTAAATGTGCTTCGAAGACCGGAACACCGACAGGCGCGGACGCTCCGGCGTGCCGAAGATTTTTTTGCGCACGCGCAGATGCCGTTTCAGACGGGCTTTATTTTTATCGATTTTCGTAATCATCCGGGTTTCACTCCCTTCACATTGCTCCTGCAGCCTTAAGCTGCCCGCGTGCAACCGTACCGCGCCGCTTGGCAGCGCTGCCTGCGATTCCGCATTGTCTCAAGCTTATTTCTTCTTGCCGGCTTTGCCTTCCTTGCGAAGAATGCGCTCGTTCTCGTACTTGATGCCTTTGCCTTTGTAGGGTTCCGGCTCGCGTACGGCGCGAATCTTGGCGGCGACGGCGCCGACAAGCTCTTTGTCGATGCCTTTGACGGTGATCCGGTTCTGGGCCGGCACTTCGAATTCGATCCCTTCTTCCGGCACGAATTCGACCGGATGGGAATAGCCGACGTTCAGCACCAGCTTGTTGCCGGACTTGCTGGCGCGGTAGCCGACGCCGACGAGCTCGAGGTTTTTGGAATATCCTTCGGTTACGCCAGTCACCATGTTCGCGACGATGCTGCGGGTCGTGCCGTGCAGCGAGCGGTGCAGCTTCTCGTCGGACGGACGGGCGATATGGATGACGTCGCCTTCGATCGTCACTTGCATGTCTTTATGAATTTGGCGCTTCAAGGTGCCTTTCGGACCTTTGACCGTAATGACTTGGTTGTCCAGGTTCACGTTCACGCCGCTTGGCACCTGGATCGGCTTGCGTCCGATACGGGACATCGTGTCACACCTCCATTCGCTTTCGGTTGAACTACCAGACGTAGCAGAGCACTTCGCCGCCGGACTTGAACTGGCGCGCTTCCTTGTCGGTGACGATACCTTTCGACGTGGAAATGATCGCAATGCCGAGACCGCCCAGCACGCGAGGCACTTCGTGCGCTTTCGTATAGACGCGCAAACCGGGCTTGCTGATGCGCTTCAGCCCCGTGATGACGGGCTCGTTGTTCGGGCCGTACTTCAGAAAAATCCGAATGAGCCCTTGCTTGTTGTCGTCGATATATTCGGCGTCGCGGATGAACCCTTCGCGCTTCAGAATTTCGGCGATTTCCCTCTTCACCTTCGAAGCCGGGAGCTCGACCGATTCGTGACGCACGAGGTTCGCGTTGCGAATGCGCGTGAGCATATCTGCAATGGGATCAGACATAACCATGGGGTTGTGAACCTCCTTCCCGTACTGTGGCTGGTTACCAGCTCGCTTTTTTGACGCCAGGAATTTGGCCTTTGTAGGCCAGCTCTCGGAAACAGATCCGGCATATCTTGAATTTGCGGTAGACGGAATGCGGACGGCCGCAGCGCTCGCAGCGGGTATAGGCGCGAACCCGGAACTTCGGCTTGCGTTGCTGCTTCACTTTCATCGATGTTTTTGCCACTTGCTTTCACACCTCCAATGGTTCCCTTGGCATTGTGCCGGGGCTGGCGTCATTTCGCAAACGGCATCCCGAGCTGGGCGAGCAGTTCGCGCGCTTCTTCGTCCGACTTCGCCGTCGTGACGATGACGACGTCCATCCCGCGGATTTTATCCACCTTGTCGTATTCGATCTCCGGGAAAATCAGCTGCTCTTTCAGGCCCAGCGTGTAATTGCCGCGTCCGTCGAACGACTTCGAAGACACGCCGTGAAAGTCGCGGACCCGCGGCAGCGAAATGTTGAACAGCTTGTCGAGGAAATAGTACATCCGGTCTCCGCGCAGCGTCACCTTCGCCCCGATCGGCGCATTCTCGCGCAGGCGGAAGCCGGCGATCGACTTTTTCGCCCGGGTGACGACCGGCTTCTGGCCGGCGATGGCGGTCAGATCCTCCACGGCGGAATCGAGCACCTTGGCGTTCTGAACGGCGTCGCCGACGCCCATGTTGATGACGACTTTCTCGACTTTCGGCACTTGCATGACCGACTTGTAGCCAAATTTCTGCATCAGCGCAGGCGTAATCTCGTTAAGAAAACGTTCCTTCAATCTTGCAGCCATCTGTCACAAGGACCTCCTTTCCGTCCGTTCTGCGATTAATCGATCTCTTGGCCGGAGCGTTTCGCGATCCGAACCTTTTTGCCGTTGCTCAGCACTTTGTAGCCGATCCGGGTCGGCTTGCCGCTCTTCGGATCGATGTGCATGACGTTCGATGCGTGAATCGGAGCTTCGCGCTCGATGATGCCGCCTTGCGGATTTTGCGGATTGGGACGGGTATGGCGCTTCACCATATTGACGCCTTCGACCAGCACCCGGTTCTCGCGCGGATACGCGGCGATGACGCGGCCCTTCTTCCCTTTGTCCTTGCCGGTGATGACGATGACGTGGTCGTCTTTTTTCACGTGCAATTTATGGTTGTGCGATTCGAGCACTTTTTTCAAACGGGGCATGGGTACACCTCCTGCCTACTCGTGATCCGTTCGCCGGGCTTCTTACAGCACTTCCGGCGCCAGGGAAATGATTTTCATGAAGTCGCGTTCGCGCAGCTCGCGCGCCACCGGTCCGAAAATCCGGGTGCCGCGGGGGCTTTTGTCCTCTCTGACGATGACGGCCGCATTCTCGTCGAACGCGATATAGGAACCGTCCTTGCGGCGAACCGGACGCTTGGTACGGACGATCACGCATTTGACGACGTCGCCCTTCTTGACAACGCCCCCCGGCGTTGCCTGTTTAACGGAAGCAACGATCATGTCGCCAATATGGCCGACGCGGCGCCCGGTGCCTCCAAGCACGCGGATGCACATCAGCTCTTTCGCGCCGGAGTTGTCGGCAACGGCCAGACGCGTAAACGGTTGAATCATCGGTGGTTCCTCCTTTCAGTCCGAAATGAAGCGCGTTACAGGACGACGGCTTTCTCGACGATTTCGACCAGGCGCCAGCGCTTTTCCTTGGACAGCGGGCGGGTCTCCATAATCTTCACGGTGTCGCCGATATGGGCTTCGTTGTTCTCGTCGTGCGCTTTGAATTTTTTCGTATATTTGATCCGTTTATGATAGAGGCTGTGCTTTTTGTACGTTTCGACAGCCACTACGATCGTTTTGTCCATCTTGTCGCTGACGACTTTGCCAATCTGCGTTTTACGAGCATTGCGTTCGCTCACTCTTAGTCCTCCTTCCCGAGGCGGTGTTCAGGTTCGTGCGGGGGCGTCAGCCGATGCCGAGTTCACGCTCGCGCAAAATCGTTTTGGCCCGGGCGATTTCTTTGCGCAGCTCGCTGATGCGGTGCGGTTTGTCCAGTTGGCCGGTAGCCAGTTGGAAGCGAAGGTTGAACAGTTCTTCCTTGAATCCGGCGATCTTCTGCTCGATCTCGGCCGAAGTCAAGTTGCGGAACTCACTGGCTTTCATTTGCTTCACCACCCAGTTCTTCACGTTTCACAAATTTCGTCCGGATCGGCAGCTTGTGCGCGGCCAGACGCATCGCTTCACGTGCCACTTCCTCGGAGACGCCGGCCATCTCGAACAGGATTTTGCCCGGTTTGACGACGGCGACCCATTTCTCCACGTTCCCTTTGCCGCTGCCCATCCGCACTTCGAGCGGTTTCTGGGTGATCGGCTTGGAAGGGAAAATTTTGATCCACACTTTGCCGCCCCGGCGGATGTACCGGGTCATGGCGATCCGCGCGGACTCGATCTGGCGGTTCGTAATCCAGGCCGGTTCCAGCGCTTGCAGGCCGTATTCGCCGAAATGAACTTCCGTTCCGCCCTTGGCCATGCCTTTCATTTTGCCGCGCTGGACCTTGCGGTGCTTGACGCGTTTGGGGACGAGCATGTTCAGTTGCCTCCTTCCTCAGCGGCTCTTTTCTTCGTCGGAAGGACTTCGCCGCGGTAAATCCACACTTTGACGCCGATGCGTCCGTAAGTGGTATGGGCTTCGGCCGTGCCGTAATCGATGTCGGCGCGCAGCGTATGCAGCGGAACCGTGCCTTCGGTATAGCCTTCGGTGCGGGCGATTTCCGCGCCGCCGAGGCGTCCGCTGACGCTCGTCTTGATGCCTTTGGCGCCGGCGCGCAGCGTGCGCTGGATCGCCTGCTTCATGGCGCGGCGGAACGCGATGCGGCGCTCCAATTGCTGCGCGATGCTCTCGGCGACAAGGATGGCGTCGAGTTCCGGATTTTTGATCTCGGAAATGTTGATATGCACTTTCTTGCCGTTCGTCAGCTTCGTCAGCTGCCCGCGAATCACTTCCACTTCGGCGCCGCCCTTGCCGATGACCATGCCCGGCTTGGCGGTGTGGATCGTGACGTTGACGCGGTTGGCCGCTCTTTCGATCTCGATGCGGGATACGGCCGCGTCTTTCAGTTTGTTTTTAAGGAATTCGCGGATTTTGACGTCCTCCAGCAGAAGATCGCCAAAGTCTTTATCGGCATACCATTTGGATTCCCAATCGCGAATGATGCCGAGGCGAAGACCGACCGGATTTACCTTTTGACCCACACATTGTCCCTCCTCATTTTTCGGATACGACGAGCGTAATATGGCTGGTCCGCTTGAAAATGCTGAACGCCCGGCCTTGCGAGCGAGGCTGGAACCGTTTCAGCGTCGGCCCTTCGTTGACGTAGGCTTCCGATACGACCAGCTTGTTGACGTCCATTTGATAATTATGTTCAGCGTTGGCCACCGCGGAATTAAGCAGCTTCTCCAGCACCGGAGAAGCGGCGCGCGGCGTGTGGCGCAGAATCGCGATCGCTTCGCCCACCTGCTTGCCGCGAATCAGATCCACGACCAGCCGGACTTTGCGGGGTGCAATTCGAATGTAGCGCGCAACGGCTTTCGCTTGCTGTGACATCGTTGTACCTCCTTCCGTACGATTGCGGGGCGCCGGCCGGCGCGTTCATCGCGCGCCGCGCGCCGATTATCGCTTGCCCGTTTTTCTGTCGTCGTCGGTATGTCCCTTGAACGTGCGCGTCGGCGCGAACTCGCCCAGCTTATGGCCGACCATGTCTTCCGTCACATAGACCGGGACGTGCTTGCGTCCGTCGTAGACCGCAAACGTATGGCCGACGAACTGCGGAAAAATGGTCGAGCGGCGGGACCACGTTTTGATGACGGCCTTCTTGTTCCCCGCGTTCAGATCTTCGACCTTCTTCAGCAAGTATCCGTCCACAAAAGGCCCTTTTTTGAGGCTGCGACCCATGAAAACATCCTCCTTTCCAAAGCGGACCCGAGCGCTTTTATGTGCGATGGTTTTTTATCCGCGTTCAAGCAGCGGATCCAAGCGCCAGCAAGCGCAACGGTTTCCGATCCGCGATCAAAATCCGGATTCGTCGCTTGCCGTTACTTCCGGCGGCGTACGATATATTGGCTCGAAGCCTTTTTCTTCTTGCGCGTCTTGTAGCCGAGCGTCGGCTTGCCCCACGGGGACATCGGCGATTTGCGGCCGATCGGAGCGCGGCCTTCGCCGCCGCCGTGCGGGTGGTCAACCGGGTTCATGACGACGCCGCGGACGACCGGACGTCTGCCGAGCCAGCGGGAACGTCCCGCCTTGCCGATGTTGACCAGCTCGTGGTCCTGGTTGCCGACGGAACCGACGGTGGCGCGGCATTGCTTCAGAATGCGGCGGATTTCGCCGGACGCCAGGCGGATCGTCACGTAGTTGCCTTCCTTGCCGAGAAGCTGCGCTTCCGTTCCGGCGGCGCGAACCAGCTGTCCGCCCTTGCCCGGCCGCAGCTCGATGTTGTGGATCATCGTGCCGACCGGAATGTTCTCCAGCGGGAGCGCGTTTCCCGTCTTGATGTCGGCGTCCGGTCCGGAGACGATCTCGTCGCCGACCTTCAGCCCTTTCGGAGCGATGATGTAGCGCTTCTCGCCGTCTACATAGTGAATCAGCGCGATATAGGACGTCCGGTTCGGATCGTATTCGATCGTGGCGACTTTCCCCGGAACGCCGTCCTTGTTCCGTTTGAAATCGATGATGCGGTATTGCCGCTTATGCCCGCCGCCTTGATGGCGAACCGTCAATTTGCCTTGATTGTTGCGGCCCGCCCGCTTGTGCAGCGGCGCCAGAAGCGATTTCTCCGGCTTCGAAGCGGTGATCTCTTCGAACGTGGACACCGTCATCTGGCGGCGGCTCGGAGAAGTCGGCTTAAACTTTTTGACAGGCACTCAGGTTCCCTCCTTGCTTGGGAATAATGGGTTAGACCGAAGCTTCGAAAAACTCGAGCGGCTTGCTGCCCGGGCTCAATTGAACGATCGCTTTCTTCCATTCCGACGTATAGCCGCTGTAGCGGCCGTAGCGCTTCGGCTTGGCCGGCACGCGCATCGTGTTGACGCTGGCGACCTTCGTCTTGAAAATCTGTTCGACGGCTTGCTTGATCTCCGTCTTGTTCGCCCGAATGTCCACTTCAAACACGTATTTCAACCGGTCCGCGAATTCGCTGGAGCGTTCGGTAATGACCGGGCGTATGATGATGTCGCGGGGATTCTTCATTACGCGAGCGCCTCCTCTACTTTCGCTACCGCATCTTTCGTAATAATCAGCTTGTCGTGCGCCAAGACGTCCGTCACGTTGATGCCGTCGGCGGACACCAGCTTGACGCCCGGGATGTTGCGCGCGGACAGCACCGCGTTGTTGTCGTATTCGGCGGTGACGACCAGCGCCTTGCGATCGACCTTGAGATTATTCAGGATGCCGGCGAATTCTTTCGTTTTCGGGGCAGCCAGGCTCAGCGCGTCCAGCACGACGATTTCGCCTCCGGCCACTTTGCTGGACAGAGCCGACTTGATCGCCAGACGGCGGACTTTGCGCGGAAGCTTGAAGCCGTAGCTGCGCGGAGTCGGTCCGAACACCGTTCCGCCGCCTTTCCATTGCGGCGCGCGGATCGAACCTTGGCGGGCCCGTCCGGTCCCCTTCTGCTTCCACGGCTTGCGGCCGCCTCCGCTGACTTCGGAACGCCCTTTCGTTTTGTGCGTGCCCCGGCGAAGCGAAGCTTGCTGAAGCACGACAGCACTGTGCAGAACGTGAACGTTCGGCTCGATGCCGAACACGCCTTCCGACAGCTCGATCTCTCCGACCTGGCTTCCGCTTACGTTATATACAGCCACTTTCGGCATGGAATGGTCCTCCTTTCCTTATGCTGCGTGTCTTATTTCTTCACCGACTGGCGAATTTTCAGGAAGCTGTTGCGCGGACCCGGCACGGAGCCTTTGACGAGCAGCACGTTGCGCTCGGCGTCCACTTTGACGACTTCGAGGTTCTGAATCGTGATCGTCTCCGCGCCCATGCGGCCGTGCATCTTCTTGCCTTTCGGCACGCGGTTGGCGTCGCGGATGGTGGCCAGCGAGCCGTTGCCGCGGTGATATTTGGAACCGTGCGTCATTTTGCCGCGCTGGAAACCCCACCGCTTGATCGCGCCGGCCGTTCCTTTCCCTTTGGAAATGCCCGTTACGTCAACAAATTCCCCTTCGGCGAAAATGTCGGCTTTCAATTCCTGCCCGACTTCGTATTCCGCCAGGTTCACACCGCGAATTTCGCGGACGAAGCGCTTGGGGGCGGTACCCGCCTTTTTGGCATGGCCGGTCTCCGGCTTGTTGGCCAGCTTCTCCCGCTTGTCGGCGAAGCCGAGCTGAATCGCTTCATAGCCGTCGTTCTCCAGGTTTTTCTTCTGCAGCACGACGCTCGGACCCGCTTCGATCACCGTCACCGGCACAACGCTGCCGTCGGCGGCGAACACTTGCGTCATGCCGAGCTTGCGTCCCAAGATTCCTTTCATGTTGACACCTCTTTTCCTTTCCTGATCCCTCTGATCGATAATGAATGAAAGGCAGCCTGCGCGAATTACAGCTTGATTTCGATATCGACGCCGGACGGCAGATCGAGCCGCATCAAGGCGTCGACCGTTTGCGGCGTCGGATTGACGATGTCGATCAGCCGCTTATGCGTGCGCATCTCGAACTGCTCGCGGGAGTCCTTGTACTTGTGCACCGCGCGCAGAATCGTAATGACCTGCTTCTCGGTCGGCAGCGGAATCGGACCGGATACCCCGGCGCCGGTGCGCTTCGCCGTCTCCACGATCTTCTCCGCGGATTGGTCGAGAATCCGGTGATCGTAGGCTTTCAAGCGGATACGGATTTTTTGCTTTGCCATAGAAGTTCCCTCCTTCATTCGCCCAATTTTGGAATCGGACATACTCCGCGAGAATAACCCGATCGCGCCGCAAACCCCACTCTATGGCAAAGGGGCCGGGTGTGTCGGCAACCTCTCGCATCATCGCACAGTCAGACCAACATGCACTATTATAGCGAAACGGCAAGGCGATTGCAACAAAAGATTTTCTTTTTTTTATGCGGACTTTTAGGCAAACGCCAGCCATTGTATGGGGACAATACAGATCCCTTCCTAAATATATAATGAAAGAACGCGCTGGGAAGGCAAAAACGGCCCCGCCGTCCGGATAGACGACGAAGCCGTGATGGCCGGCGGGAACGCGGCGTTCAAGCTTCCGCCGCGCGGCGGCCTCTCTTGAACCGGCCCTGCAGCCAGCCGAGAACCGCATCGGCGAGAATGGCGAGAAGCGCCGCGGGGATGGCGCCCGCGTAGATTTGGACGTCGTTGCGCATATTCAGTCCGGAATAGATCACCCGGCCGAGACCTTCCCCGCCGATCAGCGGAGCGAGCGTCGCCACGCCGATGGCGATGACCGCGGCCACGCGCAGGCCGGCCATGATGAACGGCAGCGCCAGCGGGAGCTGCACTTTCAGGAGCAGCTGCATCGGGCTCATGCCGACGCCCCGGCCGGCCTCGACCAGATTTCGGTCGAGCTGCTTCAGACCGACGTACGTGTTGCGGATGATCGGCAGCAAGGAGTACAGGAACAGCCCGGCCACCATCGTGTTGAAGCCGAGCCCGAGCGCGATCATCAGCAGCGCCAGCAGAGCGAGGCTCGGCAGCACCTGAATGACGTTGGCCGCCGCCAGAATCGCCGCGGCCAGCTTTTCGCCGCGCAGGCAGACGATGCCGAGCGGGATGCCGACGATCAGCGCCAGGCCGAGGCCGCAGAACACCATCGCCAGATGGTCTCCGATCAAGCCGAGAAGCTCGTCGGCATGATCGGCCATATATTCGTAAACGCGAACGAACAACGGTTGATCCGCATTCATCGCTCTCACTTCCTCATTTTAATCGAGCAGTCCGTTCTGCTTCAAATATTCGACGGCGACGTCTTCCGGACTGCGCTGCTCCACGTCGACCTGATAATTCAGCCCCGCCATCGTCTTCGCGTCGATTTTGCCGACCAGCTCGGAGAGAATGCCGTCCAGCTCGGGATGCTTCTCCAGCGTGTCCTTGCGGATGACCGGCGAAGCGTCGTAGGGCGGGAAGAAATGCTTGTCGTCTTCCAGCGTGACGAGATTGTATTGCTGAATGCCCGGGTCGGTCGTATAGGCCAGCACGACGTCGACCTTTTTGTCCGCCGCGGCTTTGTAGACGAGCGAGATCTCCATCGGATAAGTCTGGCCGAACTGGAACCCGTACGTCTTCTGGAACGCCTTGTATCCGTCGTTCTCCCGCTCCAGCCAAGTCGTGTCCACGCCCAGCTTCAAGTCTTTGGCGTGCTCTTTCAGATCGGATACGCTTTTCAGATGATATTGGTCGGCCACGTCTTTGCGGACGGCAAAAGCGTACGTATTTTCGAACCCGTAAGAGTCGTACCATTTGAATCCGTAATGCTTATCGAAGCCTTCCTGCGCAACTTTCAACACTTCCGCGCGGTCCTTCGTATCGGGAATGTCGAAATAGCCGTTGTAGATTTCACCCGAATACAGCGTGGCCATCTGGATGTCGCCCTTGCTCATGGCGTCGATGACCACCTTGCTCGCCGCCAGATCGGGTTTGATCTTCACTTTCAAATCGGTTCGATCCTCGATAAGCGCTTTGTACATTTCCGCCAAAATTTTCGGCTCGGAGTACGTCTGCGTCCCGATGACGACCGTATCCCCCTTGCTTCCGCAAGCGGACAGCGACAGCGACAACAGAACGGCAAGTCCGATCATTCCTGCTCCGAATCTGATTTTTCGTTGCATGGTTCCTCCTTCGTGAATTCCGTTTATTTGGAAACGGCCGTCGGATGCGCTTTGCGGGCGACGCGCTTCTCGATGCGGCCCAGCACTCCGTCGGCCAGCAAAGCCAGAACAATGGCTGCGACTGCGCCAGAGACGATCAGTTCCTCCTTGTTGACCCCGATTCCCGATACGATCAGCTGTCCCAGACCGCCGGCGCCGATCAGCGAGGCGAGCGTCGCCCAGCTGATGATGTAGACCGTCGTCACCCGAATGCCGGACATGATGTACGGAAAAGCGAGCGGAAACTGAATCCGCAGCAACCTCTGCGCCGGTCCGTACCCCATCCCCCGCGCGGATTCCAGAATGGCCGGATCGACGGACCTGAAGCCGGTATACGTATTCCGCAAGATCGGCATCAGCGAATACAGGAACAGCGCAAGCACCGCCGGTTTCACGCCGATGCCGAACAGCGGGATGAGCAGCGCGAGCAGCGCCAGGCTCGGAATCGTCTGAAAGATGTTGGCGATGCCGAAAATGCCCGTCCGCGCCCATTTGGCCGGATAATGCGCCAGCAGCATGCCGGTCGGCACCGCCACCAGCACCCCCAGCGCCAGGGCGACCGCCGAGATGGTCAAATGCTCGCGGGTCGCCTGCAGCAGATCGGGGTAGCGCTCGCGAATGAAGATGACATAATTTTGAAAAAATTCAGACGATAGCAGAAGCATACGCATCGCCTCCGTCGATTCCGGAAGCATACAGTTCGGCCATATGTCTGACCACGCTTCCCCGGGTAATCAGGCCGACGAAACGGTTGTCTTCCCCGACGACCGCCAGATTGGACAGATGGTGGCGGCTCATCAGGGCGAGCGCGGTCGTCAGCGGCGTCCCGGAAGGGACCGCATGCTCAACCGGCTTCATCACGTCGGCGACCGTCTTGTTCTCCTCGGCGTACTGGTCCAGCACGTTGTAAATCGAAACGGTGCCCTGCAGCTTGTTGTTCTTGTCGACGATGAGCAAAGTGTCCACGCGCCTCCGCTCCATCAGCTTGACCGCCTCGGCCAAGCCGCGGCTCGGGAACGCCGTCGCCGGCTGCTCCACCATTACATCATCCACCGTCGGCACCGGTTCGGGCACGATGATTCCGGTTCCGGCCGCCTGCAGCCGCTTTTTGCCGATGAAGCTTTGGACGAAGTCGTTCGCCGGATACCGCAGAATGCGCTCCGGCCGATCGGCTTGCACGATTTGCCCGTCCTTCATAAGCACGATCGTATCGGCGATTTTCAGCGCCTCGTCCATGTCGTGGGTGACGAACACGATCGTTTTCCGCAGTTCCTGCTGCAAGCGAATGAGCTCATCCTGAAGCTGCTCGCGGCTGATCGGGTCGAGCGCGCTGAACGGCTCATCCATCAGGATGATGTCCGGGTCCGCGGCCAGCGCGCGGATGACGCCGATGCGCTGCTGCTGCCCTCCGCTCAGTTCCGACGGATAGCGGCTGCGGTAAGTGTCCGGATCCAGCCCGACCAGGTTCAGCAGCTCGTCGATCCTTCGCTCCACCCGGGCTTTGTCCCATTTCAGCAGCCTGGGGACGACGCCGACATTCTTCGCGATCGTCATGTGCGGAAACAGCCCGATGTTCTGGATGACGTACCCGATCTGGCGCCGCAGCTGCACCGGATTGAGCGACGCGATGTCGCGGCCCTGGATGCGGATGGTGCCCCGGGTCGGCTGAATCAGCCGGTTGATCAGCTTCATCGTCGTCGTTTTCCCGCAGCCGCTCGGACCGATCAGCACCGTGATCTCGCCTTCCTTGATCTCGAGATCGATGTCTTTCAACGCCTGAAAGCCGTCTTCGTACTGTTTGCTCACCCCTGTAAAGACAATCAATGCGAATTCCTCCTTTATCCTTTCCATTCATCCCTTCCTTGCGCCGGCGATTGCGGCAAATGGCCCAAACCTTCAAAATACCGCTTCGCCGTCACCGGGGACTTCTGCCCGGCCAGCCGTTGAATCCGCTCAAGCGGCATGCCCTGCTCGGCCAGCCTTCGACAATACGTATTCCTCAGATGCTGGCACAGTACCGGGAAGCCAAGCTTCTCGCTGTACCCCTCGACGACGAATTGAACGGCCCGCGGCTGCATCGCGCCCATCCGCTCGGTGACGAACAGATACGGGCTCCGGATATATTCCGCCCTGCCCGCTTCGTTGCGCCACTCCACCCATTCCTGCAGTTTCGCCGACGATGCCGGCGGAAGCGGAACGGTGCGCGCGTGCTCCTGTCCGTGGAATACGAGCAGCTCGTTCTCGCGCAGAGACTTCAGCTGCAGTTCGGACACTTCTTCCACCCGCAGGCCGGCATACAGCATGACATGAAGGAGCGCCGTATTCCTGGCCCGCTTGAACGGATTCTGCTCCATGGCGGCGATCGCAAGCAGCTTCTCCTCTTCTTCGGAGGACAGCCAGCGCGGCGGAGCGGCCTTCTTCGGCTCGATGATGCGCACGCGCTCGGCCGGGTTCGCGGCGGCATAGCCTTGGGCGCAGGCCCATTTGAAAAAAGTGCTGACAACGGACAGCGATTTGTTGATCGTCGCGTGGTGAACGCCGGCGCTTTCCAGATCGCCGCGGAAGATCAGCAAGTCGTCCATCCGGATCTCCGGCAGCGACCGGCCCCTCTGCTCGGCCCAGCGGAGAAATTTCCGGACTTCTGCCACATACACCCGAATCGTGCTTTCTTCTTTGCGCTGCTGGGTCAGAAACCTTTTGAACGAATCCAGGAACGGCTCTGTATGATCCGCGGATTCCGGCACGTACCATCACCGTCTGTCTGTACAGGATTGCAAAAAATTCTACGATATATAAAATTCTACGATGTCTATTGTAACAAACTGGATGTTGCGGCGCAACGACGCTGAACCGGGATCAGCCGGGTTCTCCCCGGATATCGTCCCCTCAGGGAAACTGACCGGCCGATTCCCCCCGGATCCGGACCGATCGTCCCGAATCCTCCCGATTCCTCGTTATATTGGTAAAACAAAAAGCACCCCCGAAGGGGTGCCCGTCCGCAAAGCGGAATGAAGTTACTTCAGAATGGAAGCAACGGCGCCGGCGCCGACCGTGCGGCCGCCTTCGCGGATCGCGAAGCGCGTGCCTTCCTCGATCGCGATCGGAGCGATCAGCTGCACGGTAACCGTGATGTTGTCGCCCGGCATAACCATTTCCTGACCGGCCGGCAAGTTGATGACGCCGGTAACGTCCGTCGTCCGGAAGTAGAACTGCGGACGGTAGCCGGAGAAGAACGGCTTATGGCGTCCGCCTTCTTCCTTGGTCAGGACGTACACTTGCGCGGTGAATTCGGTATGCGGCTTCACCGAACCCGGCTTCGCCAATACTTGTCCGCGCTCGATTTCTTTGCGCTCAACGCCGCGCAGCAGCGCGCCGATGTTGTCGCCGGCTTGCGCCTGGTCGAGCAGCTTGCGGAACATTTCGACGCCGGTGACGACGGTCTTCTTGTTTTCTTCACGCAGGCCGATGATCTCGACTTCGTCGCCGACTTTGACAACGCCCCGCTCGACGCGGCCCGTCGCAACCGTACCGCGGCCGGTGATCGTAAATACGTCTTCGACCGGCATCAGGAACGGCTTGTCGGTATCGCGCTGCGGTTCCGGGATGTAGCTGTCGATCGCTTCGAACAGCTCGATGATCTTCTGAGCCCATTCGCCGTCCGGGTTTTCCAGCGCTTCGCGCGCGGAACCGCGGATGATCGGCGTTTCGTCGCCCGGGAATTCCTGTTCGTTCAGCAGGTCGCGAACTTCCATTTCAACCAGTTCGAGCAGCTCTTCGTCTTCCACCATGTCGCATTTGTTCAGGAACACGACGATGTACGGAACGCCGACTTGGCGGGACAGCAGCACGTGCTCGCGCGTTTGCGGCATCGGGCCGTCGGCGGCGGATACGACGAGAATCGCGCCGTCCATCTGGGCGGCACCGGTGATCATGTTCTTGACATAGTCGGCGTGGCCCGGGCAGTCGACGTGAGCGTAGTGGCGATTCGGCGTCTCGTATTCGACGTGGGCCGTCGAGATCGTAATGCCGCGCTCGCGCTCTTCCGGAGCTTTGTCGATTTGGTCGTAGGCCATAGCGGTGCCGCTGCCGTATTTGCGGGAAAGAACGGTCGTGATGGCCGCCGTCAGCGTCGTCTTGCCATGGTCGACGTGACCGATGGTGCCGATGTTAACGTGGGGTTTCGTACGTTCGAACTTAGCCTTTGCCATTGGTTTCTTTTCCTCCTTATAGGTGAAAGGAATTTATAGGGCGGAGGAGCGGGAGCGGCGAGGCCGCCGCCCCCATCCCGTCCGATTGCAAACGGTATAAGCCGCTCAGGCCCCTTTGTGCTTGGCGACGATCTCGTCGGCGATCGAGCGCGGCACTTCCTCGTAATGGGACAGTTCCATCGAGAACACGCCGCGTCCTTGTGTACCGGAACGCAGGGTCGTGGAGTACCCGAACATTTCGGCAAGCGGCACTTTCGCCCGGATGATCACCGAGCCGTAGCGGGTATCGCTGCCTTCGATCCGTCCGCGGCGGGAGCTGAGCATCCCCATGACGTCGCCCATGTACTCTTCCGGCACGGTGACTTCGACTTTCATGATCGGCTCGAGCAGCACCGGATTGCACTTGTCCTTGGCCGCCTTGAGCGCCATGGAGCCGGCAATCTTGAACGCCATTTCGGAGGAGTCGACGTCGTGGTAGGAGCCGTCGAAGATCGTCGCCTTGATGTCCACGATCGGGTAGCCCGCCAGGACGCCGTTCTTCATGGCTTCTTCGATGCCGGCTTGCACCGCCGGAATGTATTCCTTCGGCACGACGCCGCCGACGATCTTGTTCTCGAACTGGAAGCCGGAACCCGGCTCAAGCGGTTCGAATTCGATCCAGCAGTGCCCGTATTGGCCGCGGCCGCCCGATTGCCGGACGAACTTGCCTTCGACTTTGGCCGCCGTGCGGAACGTCTCGCGGTAAGCGACCTGCGGCTTGCCGACGTTCGTCTCCACCTTGAATTCGCGAAGCATTCGGTCGATTAGAATTTCGAGGTGCAGCTCGCCCATTCCCTCGATAATCGTCTGGCCCGTTTCTTCGTCCGTATGGTAGCGGAAAGTCGGATCTTCTTCGGACAGCTTCTGCAGGGCGACGCCCATCTTGTCCTGGTCGGCTTTCGTCTTCGGCTCGACCGCAAGCTGGATGACCGGTTCCGGGAAGTTCATGGACTCCAGGATGACCGGATTTTTCTCGTCGCACAGCGTGTCGCCGGTGGTCGTGTCTTTCAGGCCGACCGCGGCGGCGATGTCGCCGGCATAGACTTCGGTGATTTCCTGGCGGCTGTTGGCGTGCATCTGCAGAATCCGCCCGATCCGCTCGCGCTTGCCCTTGGTGGCGTTGAGCACGTAAGAGCCGGATTGCAGCACCCCGGAATATACCCGGAAAAAGGTCAGCTTGCCGACGAACGGGTCGGACATGATCTTGAACGCCAGCGCCGCAAACGGCTGATCGTCCGCCGATTTGCGCGTCGTTTCCGTGCCGTCTTCCAGATGGCCCTTAATATCCGGCACATCGGTCGGAGCCGGCAAGTAGTCGACCACCGCGTCCAGCATCAGCTGAACGCCTTTGTTCCGGTAGGAGGAACCGCACACGACCGGGAAAATTTTCACTTCGCAGACGCCTTTGCGCAGCGCCGCTTTCAGTTCCGGTACGGTGATTTCTTCCCCTTCCAGATACTTCATCATCAACTCTTCGTCCAGCTCGACGATCTTCTCCACCAGTTCGGCGCGAAGCTCTTCGGCTTTGCTTCTCAGCTCGGCCGGCACTTCGCCCTTGATCGGTTCCTTGCCGAGGTCGTCCTTATAGGTGTAGGACACCATTTCCAGCAGATCGATGACGCCGATAAACGAATCTTCGGCGCCGATCGGAAGCTGGATGGCGACGGCGTTCGCCTGCAGGCGATCCCGCATGTCCTGGACGACATTCAGGAAGTCCGCGCCGACAATGTCCATCTTGTTCACGTAGGCGATCCGCGGAACCCCGTAGCGGTCGGCTTGCCGCCATACCGTCTCGGACTGCGGCTCCACCCCTTCTTTGGCGCTGAAAACGCCGACGGCTCCGTCCAATACGCGCAGGGATCGCTCGACTTCCACCGTAAAGTCCACGTGGCCCGGGGTGTCGATAATGTTGATGCGGTGACCCTTCCACTGGGCGGTCGTCGCGGCCGACGTAATGGTAATGCCGCGCTCCTGCTCCTGCTCCATCCAGTCCATCGTCGCGGAGCCTTCGTGCACCTCGCCGATTTTGTGAACGCGGCCGGTATAGAACAGAATCCGTTCCGTGGTCGTCGTCTTGCCCGCATCAATATGCGCCATAATCCCGATATTGCGCGTATTTTGCAAGGAGAACTCCCTGGCCATTCATTTGTCTCCTTTCATGTGCGTCACTCCGCGGGATTACCAGCGGTAATGGGCGAACGCCCGGTTCGCTTCCGCCATCTTGTGCGTGTCTTCGCGCTTCTTCACGGCCGCTCCGGTATTGTTGGAAGCGTCGATGATTTCGGCGGCGAGCCGCTCTTCCATCGTCTTCTCGCCGCGGGTGCGGGCGTAGTTGACAAGCCAGCGCAGTCCGAGCGACGTGCGGCGTTCCGGCTTCACTTCCACCGGCACCTGGTAGTTGGCGCCGCCGACGCGGCGGGCTTTGACTTCGAGCACCGGCATGATGTTTTTCAGCGCCGCTTCGAACACTTCCATCGGATCTTTGCCGGTCCGCTCGCGGATCAGGTTGAACGCATTGTACAGCAGCTTCTGGGCGACGCCCTTCTTGCCGTCAATCATGATGCGATTAATGAGGCGGGTAACCAGCTTGCTGTTGTATACCGGATCGGGAAGCACGTCCCGTTTCGGCACAGGTCCTTTGCGAGGCATCGAAGTTCCTCCTTTCTCATTCGGAATGCATCGCGCGTCCGTCTCGCCCTCTTAAGAGCGCCGCGCGTTACGATTTCTTCGCTTTCGGTTTCTTCGCGCCGTATTTGGAACGGCCTTGCATCCGGTTGTTGACGCCGGACGTGTCCAGAGCGCCGCGGACGATATGATAGCGGACGCCCGGAAGGTCTTTGACCCGGCCGCCGCGAACGAGCACGACGCTGTGCTCCTGCAGGTTGTGGCCGATCCCCGGAATGTAGGCGGTCACTTCGACGCGGTTGGACAAGCGCACCCGCGCGTATTTGCGAAGCGCGGAGTTCGGCTTCTTCGGCGTCATCGTGCCTACGCGCGTGCATACGCCGCGCTTCTGCGGAGAGCTCAGGTCCGTCTCGATCCGCTTCAGCGCGTTGAACCCCTTCTGCAGCGCCGGAGACTTCGATTTGACCGTTTTCGATTGGCGGCCCTTGCGGACCAGCTGATTGATTGTTGGCATGCTGCCACCCCCTTCCCATGATCGCTGCCGACGGATTGCCCGGCGGCCTTTGCCGTGTTGCGAAGTCCACAGATCCAGGCGGTTCATTTTGAGAAACGCGAAAGGGTCTGCCCGGACCCATCCCGCGTCATCGGCCGCGCCAGGCCCGGTTCAAACCCGCTACCTATTCTCCTGCAACCGCAGCCATCGCTGCGCCCACTTCAATGCCGCACGCTTTGCCCAAATTCCGCATCGTATCGACGTAAGTCACCTTGACGCCGTACTGCTTGCACAGCTGCACGATGCGGGCGATCAGGCGCGGATCTGCATCTTGCGCCACGAAGACTTCGACAGCCTTGCGCTGCTCTACCGTCTTGAACGTCTGCTTGGTGCCGACTCGTACGTTGCTTCCCCGCATTCCCAAGTCGATCGTCGCCAAAGGACAGCGCCTCCTTGAAAAGCTGATGGCACACGTCGGGCACACACTCAAACATAGTATCATCCCGCGAGGGGCGCTGTCAAGAACAGCATCCCCGCGCGGCGCGGCGGACGCTCGGGGCGGCCGCCCCGCCTCCGGGCCTCCGGCCGATGCCGCGCCGGCGAAACAAAAGCCGTTCCGCAAACGGCCGACCGTTTGCGGAACGGCTTCCCGATGCCCGGCTGCAAGAGGTGCCGCTATTCCGCCGATACCGGCTCCAGTTCCGTCGTTTGCTCTTCCGCTTCGTCGAGCGGCGAGACGACGCGGATGCCCCGGTAGCGGGCCATGCCGGTGCCGGCCGGAATGAGCTTGCCGATAATGACGTTCTCCTTCAGGCCGAGCAGGCGGTCGACCTTGCCCTTGATGGCGGCGTCGGTCAGCACGCGCGTCGTCTCCTGGAAGGAGGCCGCCGACAGGAAGGAGTCGGTCTCCAGCGACGCCTTCGTAATGCCGAGCAGCACCGGCTTGGCGACCGCAGGCTCGCGGCCGGCCAGAATCGCTTGGCGGTTGGCTTCCTCGTATTCGTGAATGTCAACGAACGAACCCGGCAGCAGCGACGTATCGCCCGGATCGACGATCCGGATTTTGCGCAGCATCTGCTTGATCATCACTTCGATGTGCTTGTCGTTGATTTCTACGCCCTGGTTCCGGTAAACCCGCTGCACTTCTTGCAGAATGTAGTTCTGCACGCCGCGGATGCCCTTGATGCGCAGCATCTCCTTCGGGTCGATGGAGCCGTCCGTCAGCTCGTCGCCGGCTTCGATGCGCTGGCCTTCGTTGACCCGGATGCGGGAACCGTAGCTGACCGAGTACACTTTCGTCTCGGCGTCGCCTTCGACTTCGATCTCGCGGCGGTCCTTCGTCTCGCGGATCTCCTTGATGACGCCGTCGATCTCGGAGATGATCGCCTGGCCTTTCGGATTGCGCGCCTCGAACAGCTCCGTAATCCGCGGCAAACCTTGCGTGATGTCGTCGCCGGCCACGCCGCCGGTATGGAACGTACGCATCGTCAGCTGCGTGCCCGGCTCGCCGATCGATTGCGCCGCGATGATGCCGACCGCTTCGCCGATTTCAACCTGCTTGCCTGTCGCCAGGTTGCGGCCGTAGCACATTTTGCAGACGCCGTGGCGGGCGCGGCAGCTCAGCACGGAGCGGATCTGCAGCTTTTCCACGCCGGCCTTGACGATCGCGTCGGCCTTGACGGCGTCGATCAGCTCGTTGCGGGTGACGATCACTTCGCCGGTCTCCGGATGGCGAACCGTCTCGAACGCATAACGGCCTTCGATCCGGTCGGCCAAATCCTCGATCACTTCCTTGCCGTCCTCGATCCGCGATACGACGATGCCTTTGTCCGTGCCGCAGTCTTCTTCGCGGACGATGACGTCCTGCGCGACATCGACGAGACGGCGGGTCAGGTAGCCGGAGTCGGCCGTCCGCAGCGCCGTATCGGCCAGACCTTTCCGCGCGCCGTGCGTCGAGATGAAGTACTCGAGCACGGTCAGGCCTTCGCGGAAGTTCGATTTGATCGGCAATTCGAAGATCCGTCCCGACGGCGTCGCCATCAGGCCGCGCATGCCGCCGAGCTGGGTGATCTGCGACTTGTTGCCGCGCGCCTTGGAATCGACCATCAGCATGATCGAGTTGTAGCGGTCGAGCGACTTCATCAGCACGTCGGTAATTTCGTCTTTCGTCTTGGACCAGATTTCGATGATCCGGTCGTACCGCTCTTCGTCGGTAATGAGGCCGCGGCGGTACTGCGTCGTAATGACTTTGACCTTCTCTTCGGATTGCGCCAGAATTTGCTGCTTCTGCTCCGGAACGGTGACGTCGGCCACGGCGATCGTAATGCCCGCGCGGGTCGAATACGTGAAGCCGAGCCGCTTGATTTCGTCCAGAATGACCGACGTCTGCATCGTCTGGTACCGACGGAAGCATTCGCCGATAATTTGGCCGAGATATTCTTTGCCTACCGCGCCGGCGGTCGGCACTTCCCGGATGAATTTGTCGATGTCCGCGCCTTTTTCGAAAATGAAATATTTGTCCGGCGTCCCGTTCAGCAAGTTCTCCTTGGTCGGTTCGTTGATGTACGGGAACGTGTCCGGGAATATTTCGTTGAAAATGATTTTGCCGACCGTCGTCACGAGCAGCGCGTTCTGCTGTTCCGGCGTGAACGTCTTCTTGTTCAGCGCCCTGGCCGGAATGACGACCCGCGCGTGCAGCGAAATGTTGTTGACGCCGCGCTGATAGGCGGAAACGGCCTCGTTGACGTCGGCGAAGCGCATTCCGGTGCCCGGCGCGTCCTTGTTGTCCATCGTCAGGTAGTAGCAGCCGAGGACCATGTCCTGCGACGGCGTGACGACCGGCTTGCCGTCCTTCGGGTTCAAAATGTTGCCCGAAGCGAGCATCAGAAGGCGCGCTTCCGTCTGCGCCTCGGCCGACAGCGGCACGTGCACGGCCATCTGGTCGCCGTCGAAGTCCGCGTTATAGGCGGTGCAGACGAGCGGGTGCAGCTTGATCGCGCGCCCTTCGACGAGGATCGGCTCGAACGCCTGGATGCCGAGCCGGTGCAGCGTCGGCGCCCGGTTGAGCAGCACCGGATGCTCTTTGATCACTTCCTCGAGCACGTCCCACACTTCGGGGCTGACGCGCTCGACTTTGCGCTTCGCGCTCTTGATGTTGTGGGCCAGCCCTTTCAGCACGAGCTCCTTCATGACGAAAGGCTTGAACAGCTCCAGCGCCATTTCCTTCGGCAGGCCGCACTGGTACATTTTCAGGCTCGGTCCGACGACGATGACGGAACGGCCGGAATAGTCGACGCGCTTGCCGAGCAGGTTCTGGCGGAAGCGCCCTTGCTTGCCTTTCAGCATGTGGCTGAGCGATTTGAGCGGACGGTTGCCCGGCCCGGTGACCGGACGGCCGCGGCGGCCGTTGTCGATGAGGGCGTCGACCGCTTCCTGCAGCATCCGCTTTTCGTTCTGCACGATGATGTCGGGCGCGCCGAGGTCAAGCAGCCGCTTCAGCCGGTTGTTCCGGTTGATGACCCGGCGGTACAGGTCGTTCAGGTCGCTCGTCGCGAACCGGCCGCCGTCGAGCTGCACCATCGGGCGCAGTTCCGGCGGGATGACCGGAAGCACGTCGAGAATCATCCATTCCGGCCGGTTGCCGGAATTGCGGAACGACTCGATCACTTCCAGCCGCTTGATCGCGCGGTTGCGCCGCTGTCCTTGCGCCGTGCGCAGCTCTTCCTTCAGCATCTCCAGCTCGCGGTCGAGATCGATATCCTGCAGCAGCTTTTTGACCGCTTCGGCGCCCATGCCCGCCTGGAAGGCGTAGCCGTACTTCTCGCGGTAGCTGCGGTACTCTTTCTCCGACAGCAGCTGCTTCTTCTCCAGCGGCGTATCGCCGGGATCGGTGACGACGTAGGAGGCGAAGTAGATGATCTCCTCGAGCGAGCGCGGCGACATGTCGAGGGCCAGGCCCATCCGGCTCGGGATGCCTTTGAAATACCAGATGTGCGACACCGGGGCGGCCAGCTCGATGTGGCCCATCCGCTCGCGGCGCACTTTGGCCCGCGTCACTTCGACGCCGCAGCGGTCGCAGACGACGCCTTTGTAGCGGACGCGCTTGTACTTGCCGCAGTGGCACTCCCAGTCTTTCGTCGGTCCGAAGATTTTCTCGCAGAACAAGCCTTCCTTTTCCGGCTTTAGCGTCCGATAGTTGATCGTCTCCGGCTTCTTCACTTCGCCGCGGGACCAGGAGCGGATTTTGTCCGGGGAAGCGAGGCCGATCTTCATAAACTCAAAATTGTTGACGTCTAACAAGGAGCAAGCCCTCCTTCATCGTTGCTTATTCCACGCCGACTTCGGCACCCTCGAGGTTCAGATTCAGCTTGTCGCCAGCGGCATCGTCTTCGTCGTCGATTTCCTTCATCTCGATCTCTTCTTCGTTCTCCGACAAAATCTTGACGTCCATCCCCAAGGATTGCAGCTCCTTGATCAGCACCTTGAACGACTCCGGAACGCCCGGCTCCGGCACGTTCTCGCCCTTGACGATCGATTCGTACGTCTTGACGCGGCCGACGACGTCGTCGGACTTGACGGTCAGAATCTCTTGCAGCGTGTAGGCCGCGCCGTACGCTTCCAGCGCCCACACTTCCATCTCGCCGAAACGCTGGCCGCCGAATTGCGCCTTGCCGCCCAGCGGCTGCTGCGTGACGAGCGAGTACGGACCGGTCGAGCGGGCGTGGATCTTGTCGTCGACCATGTGCGCCAGCTTGATCATGTACATGACGCCGACGGTGACCTCGCGCTCGAACGGCTCACCGGTGCGGCCGTCGTACAGGATCGTCTTGCCGTCGCGCCGCATGCCGGCTTCTTCCATCGTGTCGAACACGTCGTACTCGGTGGCGCCGTCGAACACCGGCGTGGCCGCGTGGATGCCGAGCAGCTTGCAGGCCATGCCGAGGTGCACTTCCAGCACCTGGCCGATGTTCATCCGCGACGGCACGCCGAGCGGGTTGAGCACGACTTCCACCGGCGTGCCGTCCGGCATGAACGGCATGTCTTCCTCCGGCAGAATGCGCGCGATGACGCCTTTGTTGCCGTGGCGGCCGGCCATCTTGTCGCCCTCGGAAATTTTCCGCTTCTGCGCGATATAGACGCGGACCAGCTGGTTGACGCCCGGCGGCAGCTCGTCGCCGTTCTCGCGGGTGAACACCTTCACGTCGACGACGATGCCGTCGGTGCCGTGCGGCACGCGCAGCGACGTATCGCGCACTTCGCGCGCCTTCTCGCCGAAGATCGCGTGCAGCAGCCGCTCTTCCGCCGTGAGCTCGGTCACGCCTTTCGGCGTTACCTTGCCGACGAGAATGTCGCCGGCGCTGATCTCCGCGCCGACGCGGATGATGCCGCGCTCGTCGAGGTTGCGCAGCGCGTCTTCGCCGACGTTCGGAATGTCGCGCGTGATTTCTTCCGGCCCGAGCTTCGTGTCGCGCGCCTCGGACTCGTATTCTTCAATATGAATCGAAGTATAGACGTCTTCCCGCACCAGTTTCTCGGACAGCAGGATCGCGTCCTCGTAGTTGTAGCCTTCCCAGGTCATGAAAGCCACGACGACGTTGCGTCCGAGCGCCAGTTCGCCCTGATCCGTGGAAGGACCGTCCGCGAGAATGTCGCCTTTCTTCACGACGTCGCCCTTGCGGACAATCGGACGCTGGTTGATGCAGGTGCCCTGGTTGGAGCGCATGAATTTCTGCAGCTTGTATTTTACGATGTCGCCTTTGACTTCCTTGCCGTCCACGATTTCGATGCGGCGCAGCTGGATTTCGTTGGCGGTGACGCGTTCGATGACGCCGTCGTATTTGGAAACGACGCAGACGCCGGAGTCTTTGGCCGACTTGTGCTCCATGCCCGTTCCGACGAACGGGGCTTCCGGCACGAGCAGCGGAACCGCCTGCCGCTGCATGTTGGAGCCCATGAGCGCGCGGTTGGAGTCGTCGTTCTCGAGAAACGGGATCATCGCCGTCGCCACCGAGACGACCTGCTTCGGCGACACGTCCATGAAATCGACGCGGCTGCTCGGCAGCGTCAGGATGTTGTCCGCCTGCTTGTTGTAGCGGACGACGACCATCTCATCGGCGAACGTGCCGTCGGGATTCAGCTTCGCGTTCGCCTGCGCGATGATATAGTTGTCTTCTTCGTCCGCGGTCAAATAGACGATCTCGTCGGTGACCCGTCCCGTGGCGTGGTCGACCTTGCGGTACGGCGCCTCGATGAAGCCGTACTCGTTGATCCGGGCGTACGTCGCCAGCGAGTTGATCAGCCCGATGTTCGGACCTTCCGGCGTCTCGATCGGGCACATCCGGCCGTAGTGGGACGGATGCACGTCGCGCACTTCCATGCCGGCGCGTTCCCGCGTCAGACCGCCCGGTCCGAGCGCGGACAGGCGCCGCTTGTGCGTCAGCTCGGCCAGCGGGTTCGTCTGATCCATGAACTGCGACAGCTGGGACGAACCGAAAAACTCCTTGATCGCCGCGATGACCGGGCGGATGTTGATCAGCGCCTGCGGCGTAATCGCGTTCTGGTCCTGAATCGACATCCGTTCGCGCACGACCCGCTCCATCCGCGACAGTCCGATGCGGAACTGGTTCTGCAGCAATTCGCCGACGGAGCGCAGACGGCGGTTGCCCAGGTGGTCGATGTCGTCGGTCGACCCGATGTCGTGCAGCAGGTTCATGAAGTAGTTGACCGATGCGATGATATCCGCCGGCGTAATGTGCTTCACCGATTTGTCGATGATGCCGTTGGATATGATCTTGACGACTTTGCCGTCTTCAACCGGAGAGAACACGTTGATCGTCTGCAGCGAAATTTCATCCGCTTCCAGCACGCCTCCGGAGACGCGGTAAGTTTTGAATCCGACGTTTTTCTCCAGCGCCGGCAGGATTTGATCGAGCAGGCGGCGGTCGACGACCTGCCCGGCCTCGGCGATGATTTCGCCGGTGGACGGGTCGATCAGCGTCTCGGCCAGCCGCTGGTTGAACAGCCGGTTTTTGATATGCAGCTTCTTGTTGATTTTGTACCGGCCGACATTGGCGAGGTCATAGCGTTTCGGATCGAAGAAGCGGGCGATCAGCAGGTTGCGCGCGTTCTCGAGCGTCGGCGGCTCGCCGGGGCGAAGCCGCTCGTAAATCTCAATTAGCGCCTTCTCGGTGGAGTCGGTGTTGTCCTTCTCCAGTGTATTGCGAATAAACTCGTCGTGGCCGAGCAAATCCAGAATCTCGGCGTCCGTGCCGAAGCCGAGCGCGCGAAGCAGGACCGTCACCGGAATTTTGCGGGTGCGGTCGATCCGCACGTAGACGATGTCCTTCGCGTCCGTTTCCAGCTCCAGCCAGGCGCCGCGGTTCGGAATGACGGTCGCGGTGTACGTCTTTTTGCCGTTCTTGTCGACTTTGGTGCTGTAATAGACGCTCGGGGAACGAACCAATTGGCTGACGATGACCCGCTCCGCCCCGTTGATGATGAACGTGCCCGTCTCGGTCATAAGCGGGAAATCGCCCATGAACACTTCCTGCTCCTTCACTTCGCCGGTTTCCTTGTTGAGCAGGCGGACTTTGACGCGAAGCGGAGCCGCGTACGTAACGTCGCGCTCCTTCGACTCGTCGACCGAATATTTCGGTTCTCCCAGGCTGTAATCGATGAACTCGAGCACCAGGTTGCCGGTAAAATCCTGAATCGGGGAAATGTCCTGAAAAATCTCGCGCAAGCCCTCGTCCAGAAACTTCTGGTACGATTGCTGCTGGATTTCGATCAGATTCGGGACTTCCAGCACCTCATGGATACGGGCGTAGCTGCGCCGCGCGCGGCGGCCATACTGAACAAGATGTCCTGCCAACTTAACCTCACCCCTTCAGTCTACTCAACGCCAAACGTTCGACCAACGCGATGCGAAACCGGCCCGTCAGACGGCCGCACAATAAAGAAAAGCCCTTATGCAGCGGCCGGCGGCACAATGGCACCTTCATCCATTCATTTGCCCAAAACAAATACATTATACGTCTTTGGTGGCAATGTTATTCTCCTTAAAATAAAAGTCTTGACATTTTAGCCCACTAAAGACAATAAGCCCATCCTAATACTGACATTTTCTAATGATACCATAGCGGTATTGACAAGTCAAACGATTTCTTGCCCGTTCGCCCGGTTCCGAACGCCCTTTATTTCAAGAAGGGCGGCCGGGCCGCCGTCCGCGGGGACGGGAAACGCCGCTTTCACCGTGCCGCCCCGTTCCGCGCCCGGTACACCCGATACCCTTTGTCCTTGCCCGCCTCTTCGACCGCCTCCCGGCCGAACACTTCCTCCAGCTTGGCCCGCGCCGTCGGCGCGCCCTGCTTGTTCCGGATGACGATCCACAGCGAGCCGCCGTCCCGCAGATGCTCCTTCGCCTCCGCCAGCAGCCGGTGCACGACCGCCTTGCCCGCCCGGATCGGCGGATTCGACAGAATGACGTCGAACCGCTGCCCTTCGACAGGCTCGTACAGGCTGCCGACGGCGAACGACACGTTGCCGATGCCGTTCATGCGCGCATTGCCCCGCGCCAGTTCGACCGCCCTTTCGTTAATGTCGGTCATCGTGACATGTCCTTGCGGGGCGAGACGGGCGGCCGTCAATCCGATCGGGCCGTAGCCGCAGCCGACATCCAGAATTCGCGCGTCCGGCGCGAACGCCATCCTCCCGATCAGCACGCGGCTTCCGTAGTCCACCCCGTCCCGCGAGAACACGCCGGCGTCGGTAGTCAGCCGCAGCCGGAACCCCCGCAGCTCCGTTTCGATTGTGCGGCGGTCGCTGGGGGCGATCGGATTCGCGGTGTAATAATGCTCGCTCATGCACATCCCTCCGGCTGGCCATGCCTGCCCGACTGACGAAGGAACCCCTCGAAGAACGGATTCTTCAAGGGGTTCCGAACCGGACAGTTCGCCTTATTTGACTTCGACTTTCGCCCCGGCTTCTTCGAGCTTGGCTTTGATGGACTCGGCTTCTTCCTTGCTGACTTTCTCCTTGATCGGCTTCGGCGCGTTGTCGACGAGATCTTTCGCTTCTTTCAGGCCGAGGCCGGTAATTTCGCGAACGACCTTGATGACGTTGATCTTGGAAGCGCCGGCTTCGACCAGCGTAACGTCGAACTCGGTTTGCTCGGCTGCTTCGGCGGCCGGTCCCGCTCCGCCGGCCACAACCGCGACCGGCGCGGCGGCGGTGACGCCGAATTCCTCTTCGATCGCTTTGACGAGATCGTTCAGTTCCAGAACGGTCATGCCTTTGATGGCTTCGAGAATTTGCTCTTTGCTCATGGATATACCCTCCGTTATTGGTAATTGAAATTTCGAATCAGGCCCGGGACGCGCGAAGGCGGCTCAGGCGCTTTCGGCTTCTTTCTTGTCGGCGACCGCCTTGACCGCCAGCGCGAAGTTGCGCAACGGCGCTTGCAGCACGCTGAGCAGCATCGACAGCAGCCCTTCGCGGGACGGCAGGCTGGCGAGCGCCTCGATTTGCGCCGTGTCGACGACGCGTCCTTCGACGACGCCGCCCTTGATTTTCAGCGCTTCGTTTTTCTTGGCGAATTCGTTCAAAATTTTCGCCGGCGCGACTGCGTCTTCCTTCCCGAAGGCAACGGCCGTCGGCCCGGTCAGCACTTCGTTCAGCGCGCTCAGCTCGGCGTTTTCGGCCGCGCGGCTGATGAGCGAGTTCTTCAGCACCTTGAACTCGACGCCGGCTTCCCGGAGCTGCTTCCGCAGCTCGGTCACCTGCGCCACGTTCAGACCGCGGTAGTCGGCGATCACCGTGCTGGAGCTTTCTTTCAGCTTCGCCGCGATTTCGTCGACGATCCGCTGCTTCTCGGCGATAATTTTCGCATTTGCCATCGCATCCACCTCCTGATCTTCGTTCCAACCGCAAACGCATCGCGCGTCCGTCCGCGAAGGCACGAAAAATGCCTCCGCAGACGGCGCGGAGGCATGGCGCGGTCGCGCGGACGCTTGCGGCCTGCAACGGCCCGCCCGCGCGATCCGGATTCTATCCACACGCCTCGGTAGGAAATTAAGCCTTGCGGCACCTACGGTCTACGGCATCCCTATTCGATTGTTCGATTGTTTCGGCGCGAACGGCTCCCCCGTCCGTTCGGACGGCGAGCGCAAGCTCGCAACAAGCCGAATTCAGCGTATCACGGACGGCCGGCGAATGTCAACCAAGCCGGCATCAGCGATAGGCCGCCGCGTCGATGCGGACGCCCGGTCCCATCGTCGAAGAGATCGAGATGTTCTTCAGGTACACGCCTTTGGCGGCCGCCGGCTTCGCGCGGTTGAGCGCGTCGATCAGCGTCTTGAGGTTCTCGTTCAGCTTGTCGGCGTCGAACGAGACTTTGCCGATCGGAGCGTGGATTTGCCCCGCCTTGTCCAACCGGTACTCGATTTTACCGGCCTTGATCTCCTGCACCGCTTTCGCCACGTCGAACGTCACGGTGCCGGCCTTCGGGTTCGGCATCAGGCCTTTGCCGCCGAGAATCCGGCCGAGCTTGCCGACTTCGCTCATCATGTCCGGAGTGGCGACGCAGACGTCGAACTCGAACCAGCCTTGCTGAATTTTGTTGATCAGATCCTGATCCCCGACGTAATCCGCGCCGGCGGCTTCGGCTTCCTTCGCCTTATCCCCCTTCGCGAAGACGAGGACGCGCTGCGTCTTGCCGGTGCCGTGCGGCAGCACGACGACGCCGCGCACGTTCTGGTCCTGCTTTCTCGGATCGACGCCGAGCCGGACCGCCACTTCGACGGTTTCGTCGAACTTGGCCGATGCCGCCTTCTTCACCAACTGGATCGCTTCCAGCGAATCGTAGGACGCGTCGCGGTCGATCAGCTTGGCGGCTTCCGTATATTTCTTGCCTTTTTTGGCCATGTTGCCCTTCCTCCTTCTGTGGTTTTAACGGAAGACTCCTCCCACAGCGGACCCTTAAGGTCCGCAAACGGCGACAGCCGGACGGCACGGCACTCGCGCCGGGCCCGCCGTCAGTCTTCGACGACGACGCCCATGCTGCGGGCGGTGCCTTCGACCATACGCATGGCCGCTTCCACCGACGCCGCGTTCAGATCCTGCATCTTCTGCTGGGCGATATCGCGGATTTTGGCCCGTTTGATGGTGGCGACCTTCTTCTTGTTCGGTTCGCCGGAGCCTTTCTCGATGCCGGCGGCGACGCGGATCAGAACGGCGGCCGGCGGCGTCTTCGTCTCGAACGTGAACGAGCGGTCCTCGAACACGGTCAGGACGACCGGAATGATCAGTCCGGCTTGATCCGCCGTGCGCGCGTTGAACTCCTTGCAGAACTGCATGATGTTCACGCCCGCCTGGCCGAGCGCGGGACCGATCGGCGGCGCCGGGTTGGCCTTGCCGGCGGGAACTTGCAGCTTCACCACTTTGACGACTTTTTTCGCCATGATGCACAACACCTCCTTGCGCTGGAATGCGGTACAAGCGGAACTCGGCGTTCCTCCCGCTCGCAGAAACCCGAACAACACGATTGAAACGCGTTATATCTTTTCCACTTGAGTGAAATCGAGCTCAAGCGGGGTTTCCCTGCCGAACATGTTGACGTGGACCTTCAGCTTGCTCTTGTCGGGCAGAATCTCTTCGACCGACCCGACGAAATTGGCGAAAGGCCCGACTTTGACGCGGACGTTCTCCTTCAGTTCGAAGTCGATGACCGGCTTCGGCTCTTCCATGCCCATATGGTGCAGAATCTGGTCCACTTCCTCGGGCAGGAGCGGCGTCGGCTTCGAACCGGAACCCGTGGAACCGACAAAGCCGGTCACCCCCGGCGTATTGCGGACCACGTACCAGGAATCGTCGGTCTGGATCATTTCAACGAGGACGTAGCCGGGATACACTTTGCGCATCACCGACTTCTTCTTGCCGTCCTTGTTGACGATCTCCTCTTCCATCGGCACGAGGACGCGGAAAATCTTATCCTGCATGCCCATCGATTCCACACGCCGCTCCAGGTTCGTCTTCACCTTGTTCTCATACCCGGAGTACGTGTGCACGACATACCATCTTTTCTCCATGGAAAAGCCACCTTTGGTCTTTTCGTCAGACGACGAGTTCGACAAGCTGCGAAATGATGATGTCGGCTACCCAGAAGTAAATGGTCACGACCAGCACGGTCACGAGGACGACGATCGTATAGCTGACCAGTTCTTTCCGGCTTGGCCAGCGCACCTTTTTCAGCTCGTTCCAACTATCGCCGAAAAACGAAAAAAAGTTCCCAAAGCTTTGCTTCATTCTGGCTATGAAAGCCACGTCCACACCTCCCTAAGGCTTATCGCGTCTCGCGATGTGGCGTATGAGCGTTGCAAAATCTGCAGAACTTCTTCAGCTCGATGCGATCGGCGTGCGTCCGCTTGTTCTTGCTGGTCGTGTAGTTCCGCTGCTTGCAATTCGTGCAGGCGAGCGTAATGAAAACCCGCATCCCGTCCACCTCCCGGAAGTGCTACTTGCATCATCAACGGAATCCGGCGCGAGCGGCTGGCGCGGCGCGTTCCGGCCGTTCCGGAAACAGCGCGGGCCAGAGCGGCATGGCTCCGTTTCGCATTCGTATCTGCGCGGCGCGCATGCCAATCGGGTCCGACACGACAACGAAACCTGGCGTTTCGCCGCAAACCGGAGCCTGTACATACGTCGCCACTTTAACGTTACTAAAATAATTTAGCACAGCGCCGATGCCGGTGTCAACGAAAAGCCTACTTTCCATTCTTCCAGTTTTCTCCGGTCTTAAACCTGGATTGAATTCCGGCACCCTCCAACCGCCCCGCGCAGACCGGCGCCTTTCGTCCGGCCACGATGATGGATTTTGTCCAATAGAATCCTTCGAAAAACGCCGACGAGGCCCGCTGCGTTGGAATTTATGCAGCAGAACGGCCTCGTTTTCCGGCTTGGCGCCCCCAGCAAGTCCATTTTATTGTACAAATTCCAACGTACGCGCTTCAACTAGACTTCCCCATCCATTTGCTTGGACAAAATCCAACCGGACCGCCGGCGCAGCCGGACCACCCGGCGGACGCCCCGGTATGGAAGAGCCGAAAGCGCGGCCACTCACGGGCGGCGTTCCGCGGCCGGTCGCCGCCGCGCATGCGCCTTCGCCTTGCAACCAAGAACCGGGTGCCGGACTAACATTCGTTCTCGCCGATCAGGCAGGACAGCCCCAGCAGCACCGAGGTATCCGGATCTTCCGCCACGACGAACTCCGGTGCTCCCCACGGCGTCCACGCGGAAGCCAGAATCCGCTCCTTCATCGGGGGGAGCACCTGGCCGGCGGACTTCATCAGCCCGCCGCTCAAGACGACGACCTTGGGGTCGTACGCGTGGATCAGGTTGACGATGCCGGCGCTCCAATGTTCGATCAGGCTTTCGAGCAGGCGCCGGGCCCATTCCTCGCCGCGGGAAGCGGCTTGGAGGACGTCTTCGTAGCCGAGCGGTTCAGCCCGCTTGGCAGCCGCGCTTTCCGCGAAACCGGGCAGCCGGGCCGCCCGGACCGCCAGCGCCCAGGCGCCGGCATGGGCTTCCACGCAGCCTTTGTTGCCGCACGTGCAGACTCCCCCGTGAATGTCCGTCGTCAAATGGCCGCCGAGGATGCCGGCTTGATAATGCGCGCCCCGCACCACGTCCCCGTTCATCAGCGCCGCCGTGCCGATCCCGGTGCCGAAAATGACCATGACGGCATCGCTGGCCCCTTTTGCCGCTCCGTATGCCGCTTCTCCGATCAAGGCGGCCCGGGCATCGTTCTCGACCACGAAGGGCAGGGAGAACGCCTCCCGGATCCATGCCCCGAAGTCCAGGCCCACCGCGTCGGCGTATTTGCCGGGAGTGGCCAACAGCTTGCGGCGGTCGGTATCCACGATGCCCGGAAGCGCCAATCCGACGCCCCGGCAGGCCGACAGCGCCACGCCCGCCTCGCGCAGCAGCTCGTTCACGGCCCGCTCGACAGCGGGAAGACGGGAAGACAAGCCGTTCTCCGAATAAGCCGGCAAGCTGGTTTTGGCCGCGACCTTTCCGCCTTCGACCAGTCCGATCTTGATGTTCGTGCCGCCGAAATCGATAGTGACGTTCATAGGATGACCTCCGCGCGCCGAAATCGCACGATTCGCATGGATTCAATCTCTGACGTAAGCTTTGATCGTGGCCAGACGCCGGCCCCCGCTCGGCGAAGCCGGCCGGATTGTGTACGCGCCCACGGAAGCGGGAACGATGAACGTCTCCGCATACCGCACGACGAACGGCGGGAACGCCCCTTCCGGACTTTCCACGACCGCTTCCTCCCCTTCGACCAGGTTCAGCACCTGGACGCCTCCGTTCGTATGGTGGGGCACGGTCCCCGTAAACCAATGCCGCCGGGTCTCGATGAACTCCAACTCGTGCAGGCCCGTACGCTCTTCGACCCAGCCGTCGCCCCGCGCCGTTTCCTCGATTCGGTTCACCAGGTTCCGCTCCACCCAGCCGGTCGTCCGATCCCATTGGATATTGCGCTTGCCGTGCTCAAGATGCACCGGCCGCGGCTTGCCGTCGAGTCCGAGCCGGTCCCAATCCCATAGCTTGAACGTGAAAATGTACGGAGTCGCGCTGATCTCAAGCACCATCGCGTCCGCGCCGGAGCAGTGAATCGTGCCCGCCGGAATCAGGAAATGGTCGTGCTTGCGCGCCGGGAACGTGTTGACGTACCGCTCCGCAGGAAAGGAATATCCGCCCTGCTGCGCCCTTTCGAGATCGGCCGTGATCGCGTCCTTGTCGATGCCTTCCTTCAGCCCGAGATAGACTTTCGCGCCTTCTTTGGCGTCGAGAATGTAATAGCTCTCGTCCTGCGTATAGGACATGCCGAAATGCTGCCGGATGTAGTCCGTCAGCGGATGCACCTGCAGGCTGAGGTTCTGGCCGCCGATCGTGTCCAGGAAGTCGAAGCGGATGGGGAACTCCGCTCCGAACCGCGCGTAGACGCGCTCCCCCAACAGCGCCTTCGGCTCGAAAAACACGACGTTGATCGAAGGAAGCTCGATCCGGACATCCCCGTATCGGAAATACAGGCTGTTCTCTTCCGGCACGCCGTCGAAACCCCAGGCATACGGATGCTCGCGGGGCGCAAGTCCGATGACCTCTTCCAGCCAGCGTCCGCCCCAGACGCCGGGGTCGAAATAGGGAACCAGCCGGAACGGACGCCGGGCCGTTTGGCGCAAGCCGGCGAACAATGCCGCGCCTGTCACCATCCGGGGATCGTCCTTGCGGTTCGTGTCCAGATAATAATCCGCTTTCCCGAGCAGCGAGCGCTTCAGCCGGTCCGCCGTCCGCCACTCGACGAAATAGCCCCGCTTGTACTTCCGCAGGATGTCTTCGTTCTCGTTGCCCGCCTGCCAATTGCCGAATTCCTTGCTGCGGTAGCGCAGCTGGATTTCCCAACGTGCCAGGTCGGCATAGACGAGCAAATCGCCTTCCGCGACGAGGGAAGCGCCGAAGCCGATGACGATCACGATGCCCTCCCGGATGTCCCGGACTTGCTCCGCCGCCCGCGCGAGCTTCCCGGCATCATAAAATTCGTCCACGGTGAACGGCGCCATATAGCCGAAGACGCGGTCGTCGGTCAAATAACGGTCCAGCTTCTCCTGAAGCCTCTCCGGATCCAGCGCCGCTTCCTCCGCCCGGATGACCCGGACCGGATTCAGCCGGCTGAGTCCGTCGATGATCTCCTCGACCCGGACGGCCGGGTAGCACTCGACGACGATGACCGTTTTCTCGCGGTTCGCTGCATGTCCGGCCAACCTCTCGGCAATGGCCGCGTATCCGGCCCAGGCTTCGTGGTCCCACCCCTCGATGTCGATGGTCGGCTCTTTATCATACGAGGACATTTCCGTTTTCCTCCCGTTCTGTTGCCTTCTGCCCTTGATCATAGGCCCGCGCGGCGCGGATGTCTTTTCAGAGAGAAGACGGCATTTTATAAAAAATGGACAGATGCCTCCCTCCGGCGGGACCGGGCATTGAATTCGGACCGGTTCTCCATTACCATGGGGAATAACGGACGGTGTTTCGACAATGGATTTCAGTCAGCAGGAATTGAACCGCAGCAACGCCATACTGAACGATTTCGCCTCGGTCATCGGCGGTTCCGAACTTTCCTTCTACGTCCACTACTGGGGCGGCGAAAGAAAGCTGTACACCAACCATGTGCACAAACACTCCTTTTTCGAAATTTGCTACGTCGTCGACGGCGAAGGCACTTACGAGGAAGGTTCGCATGTGCTGCCGATCGGGCCGGGTTCCCTGTTCATGTCGCGCCCCCATTTCAAGCACCAGATCGTAAGCCCGGACGGGCTTTACATCCTGTTCGTCGCTTTCGAGCTCATCGCCTCCGAATCGTCGCCGGAAGGCGCCGCGCGTTACCGCAATCTGGAGAAAACCCGCAAATTCCTGATCCCGCAGGCTGCCGACCTGCCCTCGGTCCATATCTGGTTCGCTTTGCTTAGGACGGCGGCCGATGCGAACCCGTTTTTCGAGGACGGCGTGCTGGGGCTGGCGAGGGCGCTGATCGCTTCTTTCGAAACCGCCTTCTCGGACCGGCGGGCCCCTGTCAAGCCCGCGGCGGTTCAGTCCTCGTCTTCCACTTTGGTGCACCGGGCCAAGCTGTATATCCGGGACAACCTGTCGCAGGAGTTGAAGCTTTCCTCCGTGGCCAACTATCTGCACGTGTCTCCCCGCCATTTGTCCCGCCTGTTCACGGTCGAGCTGGGACAATCGTTTTCGGCGTACGTCCGGAAAGAGCGGATTCGCCACGCCGTGTCGCTGCTGACCACGACGGACTGGTCGATCAAGCAGATCGCGCTCGACTGCGGCTTCGACACCGTGCATTATTTTACAACCGTGTTCAAAGCCGAGATGGGCGAGCCGCCCGGAAAATTCATCCGGAAATTAAAGGAGCATACGGACAACTTCTGACGACCCGCCGCCGGCGGCGAAGAAGCCTCCGCCCCCGTTGTCGAAGCGGGGATGGAGGCTTCCGGACTTCAAGCCAAGCGAATCCGCACGGAGACCAAACCGCCGGCCGCAAGCTGTCCGCGCGCTTCGCCTCCGGCCGTGTCCAGCGGTTTCCCGTTCTCCTCCAGCACGTTCGTGAACACGGCCTCGCGGATGGCCGCGCCCGGCGTCCGAATGGAGAAGGGCACCGCTTGCGCCGGGTTCCGGAGCTTTCCCCGGACGTCCTGCAGCCGCACGATGAAACCGTCGCCGTCTTCGGCAGGTTTTACGTACGTTGCCAGGACGCCTTCTCCCGACACTTCCAGCAACGTGCCGCCTGTCTCTTCGGCGCAGACGTACGCCGGGAACAGTTGCAGCGGATGGGACGCTTCGATCCCCCGTCTGGCCATCTCCTCCGGGCGGAAATCGCCGGCGAACGGCGTGATCACGTAGGTCAGCGCGATCCGGCCGGGCTGGCTGGCCCGGAAGTTGGTGTCCCAATAGTTGTTGAGGGGCCAAGCCAACAGCAGCGGGTTCGCTTCCCGGGCGATCCGTTTGCTCTCCAGGCCGAAGTTGAATCCGCCGATCTGCACAAGCGGCGCATCCGGGCATGCCAGCGTTACGCCGTGCTTTCCGTCGAACACCGAGACTGCCTGATCCACGGTCACCCAATCCCGGCAAGCCCCGGGAAGCTGGTCTTCATCCAGCCGGACGGGCGTGCCGGCCGTGTCGAACACCGCCTCCCATCCCGCGTCCAGGCGGAGCGGGAAGGCGAAATAGATCGACTCCGGCTCCCGGTCGTCCGTCTTGTCCAGCAGCGCTTGCAGCTCCATGCCGGGACGGTCGCGAAACAACGTGATGCGCTGCGTCAGCCGGGTTACGCCGGGCGCCTGCCATTCCAGCGTGAGCGTCACCCCGCTGTCATGTTCGCGCGCCTCGCACGACAGCAGCTTCTCCGCGCCCCGCCGGTCCGCTTTCCAGCCGTTCTTCCAGCAGCTGATGCTGTAGTTGCAGCTGTCCACGTCCCGCTCGAACAGCGAAAGCCGATGGCGCCTGTTCCGGAGCGGGTCCGGCATTTCGCGCACGTACTGAAACCACGTCCACTTGCTCTCGGGATCGATCATGGACCAGCCGCCGTTTTTGTCAAACAGCTCCGAAATCCGTCCCGTCTCCGGATCGTAAACCAATCGGTAATAAGGCGTCTCGATCCTCCCTTCCGTCACGGCCACCTCCGCGCGGCGCGCCGGCTGCAGCGCACGGAGCGGCACCTTCTTCCAGCTGAAGGGCGGGAGCGTCACCGTCCCCGCGGACGGCTGCGTCCAATCCGTATCGAGATTGTTGCGGTGCAGATGGAACCGGCCTCCGGCCGTATGCCGGCCGGCGAAGAACCAGTCGTCCGGCAGACGGATGTCCGCCGTCTGTTCCACAGCGGTCGGATTCACGAGCAATACGCCTTCCGGCTCGCGGGATTGCAGGGGATTGTCCGCGAAGCGGTCCATTTCGCTATTGAGCAAATATCCGCTCAAGCTGTTCGCCAGAAGCGCGAAATGCGCCTTATGGCCCCACAGCACTTTCGTATACGGCGCATCGGGGGCCGAAATCGAAATGTTGGCTCCCCAAGTATGTTCGTCGTAGAGCTGAACGTTTTCCCAGGCTTCGCCGTACAGCCTGGCTTCGGCGGGGCTCGCCGGTTCGCCGCGGAAAGCGGAGAGAAACTCCGCGCTCTTGAGCGCGATTTTCGACCGCCGGTTCAGACGGGTCTCGTCCGCCGTGCTGGCCGCTCCGAAATTCCAGTAGTCGGTCCAATCCCCCGCATGAACCTCCACCGCCTCCGCGGGCAGCAGCCTCAACCTGTCCAGCAGCATCTCCGGCGTCGCCATCCGGATGGGCGGGCCCAGCCGCTCGGCGTTCCAGGCGCGAATCATGCCGAGCAGCTCCGTGTCGGGCGGCGTATTGTCGAGCATGGGGGAATTGGTGGCCGACAAATAGACGAAATCGTACGGATACCCGTTCTCCCGAAGATGGGACAAATAGCGGTCCAGGCCCGCCTTCATCTTGCCCATGTCGTTCTCCCACAGCTCGCCGAACTGCGTAAACAGCGAATAGTGCTCTCCGTGGAACGTCAGCAGCTCCCTGCGGTCCGGCGCGGCCCAGCGGAAGGCGCGCGGACGCCGGAGGGGAATGCCTCCGAAATGAATGTTGACGCCCGTCGTATACAGCTCGATGCCGGCATCCAGCAGAATCTGCGCGAACGTCCAGGGCTGCCCGTTGATGTCGTGGTTGATCGCGGTGCGGATCGGCACGCCGAACCGTTCGCGCAGAACTTTAACGGGATACAGCGCGCGCATCATTTCTTCGGCCGAACAGAGCGGCGTGCTGTGCATGTACGTCGCCGTCAGGCAAATTTGCCCGTTCCGGACAAACCGCGCGAACCGCGCGATCTGCCGGCTGTCCGCCGTCTCCAACCACTTCACGACCGGAGCGGTCGCCTCGCAAGTCCAGTAAAATCGGCTTTCGGCCGGTTCGTCCGCCGTTTGCTCGCACAAGTCGATCGCCTGGTCGATATAGCGCTTCTGCATCTCCCAAAGGACCGGCTGCGGATGCGTGTATCCCACGTCCAGGTGGCTGTGGTGGTAAACGAGAATTTCGCGGATGCTGGACATCTGTCTCCCCCGATTCTTCACGATTTTCAGTGGCCGGCGCTTCCGTCACAACGCCATTTTACTTGCGCTTGGGAGCCTCGTCTTTTCGCGGAAGCGCCGCGTTTTTGCAATATCGGGACATCGGCGCAGCAAGGCCTGTCTTCGGCACCGAAAAAAGCACAGCCGGAAGCCGCTGCTTTCGGTCACCCTTTGACCGCGCCGGAAGCGACGCCGTCCAGTATTTTTTCGGAGAAAATCATGAACAGGATCAGGATCGGCAGGGTCGCGACCACCGACGCCGCCATCGCCTTGTCCATCGACAGCATCAGATTGCTCGTATACTTCATGACGATGAGGGGAACGGTCTTCTTCTCGTCGCTTTGCAGGAAAATCAGCGGCATGAAGAACTGGTTCCAGATCTGCACCGACATGACGATGCAGATGCTGAACACGACCGGGCTCGCCAGGGGAAACATGATCCGGTAGAACGTCTTCCATTCGGACGCGCCGTCCAGAACGGCCGACTCGTAGATTTCTCCCGGCATCTTGGCGAAGAAATCCGTAAGCAGCAGCACCGGCATGGAGATGCCCGCGGACAACACCAAAATGACGGAGGCGTACGAATTCAGCAGGTGCAGGTCCTTCATCAACAGGAACAGCGGGAGCACGCCCAACGAAGCCGGGAACATGAGCCCGAGCAGGAAGTACGCCTGAAGCGCGTTTTTGAACTTGAATTTATACCGGCCGAGCGCGTACGCGACCATGGAGGACAGCGCCACGACGATCAGCAGCGTGGCCGCGAGAATCAGAAGGCTGTTCAGAAAGTACAGGTGGAACTTCTGCTCGGCGAACAGGTCGACATACGCGCGGAAGCTGAGGGATTTCGGCTTGCCCAGCGTATTGGTGAGCAGATCCCCTTTTTCCCGGAACGAGTTGTACAGCAAATACCCGAGCACGAAAACGGTGAAGCAGGAGTAGATCCAGAGCAGGACCGCCGCCGCGGAGGCCGATTTTCTTTTCTCGGTTGCGTTCATTTATGCGCCCTCCTCTCTGCGCCGGTACGTCAGCCATATTTGAAACATCGAAATGAAGAAAATCAGGAGAAACAGAACGCAGGCGACCGTGGAGCCGAGCCCCATCGCGTTCTCGCTGATGTTGCCGCCGAGCGGATTGTTGGATTCGCCGAACGCGATGCGGTAAAACATCAGCGCCATCACGTCCACGTTATGGTCGATGCCGCCGGATACGCCGCCCAGAATAAAGCTGAAGTCGAAAATGGTCATGGAGACGATGTACGAGATCAGGACCATGTTCAGGATCGTGACCTTGATCTGCGGCAGGATGATGCTGAACAAACGCCTCCAGAAGCCGGCTCCCTCCAGATAGCCCGCCTCCAGCGATTCCTTCGAGATCATCTTCATGGCGCCGAGGAAAAAAATCATGCCGACGCCCATCCCCGACCAGGAAACCATCAGCCAAACGATATAGATGCCGTATTCCGGAATGCCGAGCCACGGCCGCACGTACTCTCCCAGCCCGACCCATTCCAGCACCTTGTTGAACAAGCCGACGTTGGCGTCCAGCAGAAGGGTGAAAATGAATACGACGACCGGAGTCGAAATAAACTGCGGAGAAAACACGGCCGCCCGGAAAAATTTGTACCCCTTCACTTCGTTGTGAATCAGGTACGCCGACACGATCTGCACGGGAATGACGATCAGGACCGTCAGCACGAAAATTTTCAGGCTGTTCAGCAAGGCGTTCGAGAACTGCGACATCAGTTCGGAGCTAGTGAACAGTTCGATGTAGTTGTCCAGGCCGACAAACGTTTTCGGGCCGATGCCGTTCCAGCGGAAAAAGCTGATGCTTGCGGCGGCCACGATGGGATAGACGACAAACAGGGTGTAAATCAGAAAGCCGGGTAGAAGAAACAGCAGAAAAGGTCTTTTTTTGATGTAGGACATACCTGACCTCACCTTCTTCAGGGAGAGTGACGAAAAGCCATCATGCCGACGGAATCGCGAGGGTCGGCATGACGGCCAGTTGCCCGATTATTTTTTGGCGAGCTCTTGCTGCAGCAGCTGCGTCGCTTCCGCGCCGGTGATTTTCTTGGTCATCAGCTTCGGCAGGATGTCGGTCAGCAGCAGGTCTTGCGGCTTGGACTTTTCCGTCGCGGCCGCGGAAAAGGCGTGATAGATGTTTTTGCCGATTTTGTCGAAGGCGGAGAACTCGGACACGATTTCGTCCTTCGGCTTGATATCCTTCACGATCGGAACGTGCCCGTTGGCGTCCTCCAGAATTTGCGCCGCTTCCAGGCTGCTCAGGAACTTCACGTATTCGGCCGCTTCCTTCGGATGCTTGCTTGTGGCGGCGACCGCATACGTGGTGAAGTTGTTCATGCCTTCCTGCGCGTACCGGACGCCGTCTTTGCCCGGCATGGCGAAACGGCCGATGTTGAGCGACGTTCCGGTGTAGATCGAGTTGGACCAGGTTCCGTCGAAGATCATCGCCGTCTTGCCGCTCGTGAACGCGAGCTGGGCGGCTTTGCCGTCCATGGCGATGAAGTCTTTGCCGTAATACCCTTTCTCCGCGAAGGCGCGGTATGTGTCGAACAGCTCGGTCATCCGCGCTTCGTTGATCGGTTTGCCTTCATAAAGCGCGATCATGTCCTCGTTGATAAACCCGGGCGCGAGCTCCTGAATCGGCCAGTAGCGGTCGAAGTCCCCGTTGCCGCCGACCGCGATCGGCGTAACCCCGTGGCTGAGCAGCGTATCGGCCGTTTTGACGAACTCGTCCAGCGTTTTCGGAACGTTAAGGCCGTATTTCGCGAAAATGTCCTTGTTGTAATAAACCATGGCATAGTCGAAGAACGAAGGGATCGAACAGTACATCTTGCCGTCGACGAGCGTGTAGTTAATCGCTTCCTCCGGAAACCGGCTCTTGTCGGCGTCGGTGAAATACTCGTCCAGCGGAATGATTTGCCCGGCTTTCGCCATCTCTTTCATCTTGGTCGATTTGTTGCCCTGAACGAAGAAGGCGTCCGGCAGCGAGTTCGCCTGCAGGGCGACGTTGAGCGAATCGTCGTTCTGGGCGAAATCGTAGTCGATTTTGATGTTCGGATGCTTGGCCATGAACGCTTCGTTGATTTTTTTGAACGGCTCTTCCAACACGGCCTGGTTGGCCAGGTCTCCCCAGACCTTCAGCGTAACCTTCTCCCCGGACGAACCGGCGGACGGATCGGACCCGCCGCTCGGGCTTGACGCTCCGCCGTCGTTTTGCGAACAACCGGCGATGAATAATGCCGCGATGGCCAGGACGGCCATCAGGCTTTTCCATTTCAACATGCCCATGCATCTCCTTATCGGTTGGGATTTTGCGAACGCCGCGGCTATCCGAACCGCAGCGCCTTTCTTTTCTGTTCGAGCAGCCTCGAAACGCCGACGAACGTGCTGATCGAAGTCTCGTCGGTCGTCTCGACGACGACGCGGTAAGGCTGAAGAACGGCGCGCGTGCTTTCCAGGAACAGTTCCTTGCTCCCGACGATCTGCCCGCCGATGATGACCGCTTCGGGACGGAACGATTCCACGAACGGGAGGAGCATCTCCCCGATCCGTTCCCCGAATTTCCGGAATACGAGGGCCGCCCGCTCATGTCCTTGCTTGGCCATCTCCGCCAGCGTTTTAATGTCGGTATCGGCCGTGTCGATCCCCTCCTCTTTCATCATCCGAAGGATGCCTCGCTTGGAAATATGGTCGTCCACGATGCTGCCGCGGAACGGCTCGCGGTAAATCCAGCCGTTCGGCGGAACGTCGCTGCGGTGTTTGACCAGTTCTCCGTTCTCGAGAAACGCAGAACCGGTTCCGGTGCCGATCGTGATGCAGATCGCCTTGCGGAACGGCCGCGCTTTGCCCGCGGCGTATTCCCCCAAAGCGAACAGGTTGGCGTCGTTCTCGAACACGATCAGGAACGCGTCGGACCGCTTGTTCCGGATGAAGCTTTCCTTGCTTAAGGCCGCCGACAGCTCGTCGTGAATATTCACCCCGTACAAGGACTCGAATTTGTCGACCTCGCGAATATAGCTGATGCCCCGTTCGTAATCGAACGGACCCGGAAACGCGTAGCCGACGCCGTCGATCCGGAACGCCTTGTCCATGATCCGGCTCGTTTGCTGCTTGATCAGGTCGATCAGATGACGGAGCAGTTCCTCCTTCGACTCTTTCGATCGGGACGGATAAATCATATAGGTGTCCGGAACGAGCCGTCCCTCCCCGTCCACGACGGCGGCCTTGATGAACAAGCCGCCGACATCAAATACGATGGCATAGTGCCTCATGACTGTTGTTCTCCCATCCGCTTAGACGATTTGCCGAATTAGAATGAACCTCGGGCGGGCAATGCCGCGGTGCCGCCATCAGCGGAACGGCTTTCTTTCTGCTCGGTCACGCGGGTTGACCTCCCCGAAAAAGTTCCGCAACCCCCTTAACGTCGGTCGTTATCCGAGATTGCCGCATCCCCCTCTCCGTCATGGACGGCCGTGACTTGGACGGTTTTGCGGAAACGGTATCGAACACGCCGGTTCGAAGCTTGTTTCCCCATTTCCGCAAATCGCATCGCCTGTTTTCCAAACCGTAAACAAGGCGTCCTCCTCTTACGGCTGAATCCGCTTTCATCAACAATTTCATTTTATCCCTGCTCCCTCGGGTCCGTCTTTTTGTTTAGGGGCCGCGTTTTTATAAAATGGAGACATCGTGGAGAAATGTCGGACGGGAGGGGGGCTTTGAAACCCTTGATCAGAAGATTTTCGGACAAAAAAAGAAAAACCGCCGGGAACATTCCCTGACGGTCGGCGTGTTGAAATGAAAAAGGCGCTTCTGTTGTGTTGCCTGCTCCTTGATTCGGCTACCCGCCTACATTGCGCACTTCGAGGTAGCGTTCGAGCTTGCGCTTCACCCGCTGCAGCGCGTTGTCGATGGACTTGACGTGCCGGTCCAGGTCGACGGCGATCTCCTGGTAAGAGCGGCCGTCCAGATACAGCATCAGCACTTTGCGCTCCAGGTCGCTCAATATTTCCGACATTTTGTCTTCCAGGCCGTAAAATTCCTCCTGGTTGATGATCATCTCTTCGGGATCGCAGACGCTCGAACCGCATATCACGTCCAGCAGCGTGCGGTCGGAATCTTCGTCGTAGATGGGCTTGTCCAGCGATACGTAGGAATTAAGCGGAATATGCTTCTGACGCGTGGCGGTTTTGATCGCGGTAATAATCTGGCGCGTGATGCAAAGCTCGGCGAAAGCCTTGAAGGAAGCGAGCTTGTCCCCTTTGAAATCGCGGATCGACTTGTACAGGCCGATCATGCCCTCCTGGACGATGTCCTCCCTCTCCGCGCCGATCAAAAAATAAGAACGGGCTTTCGCTCGGACGAAGTTGCGGTACTTGTTGATCAGAAACTCCAGCGCTTCGGCGTCGCCGATGCGGACGGCTTCAACGATGTCCTCGTCGGACTTGAAGTCGTATTCGTGCGTTGCCAGTTCATTAACGTCGACGCTCACGAACCATCCCTCCGGCCTGCAAGACATGCTGGGGCACCGTGCAATTCTACCAAACTACTGCCAAACTACTACCAATATACTTTATGTAACCTTCCAGCGTCAACCGATCGTCAGAGGTTTTAAGCGTTTTTGCGGCTTGCGGCCGGTCAGCGGCCGTCCTTCCCTTCCTCTTCCGGCCCGATTTCTCCCCGCCGCCACCGCTCGAACTGCTGCCGGACGTCCAGGCTCAGCACGCTGCCGAGCGGGTTGCGCTTCGGCGGCGGCTCGCGCCGGAGAGCCCGGTCGATCTCCTTGCGGCTCTCGTCGATGGCCAGCCTGAGCTCCCGGGCCGACACCCGCAGCGCCCCCCGGCCGAACGCGACGCGCTGTTCGGTCTGGTCGGACGTGGCGACGTACAGGTAGCGGCCGAGAGACATCCACTCGCCGACCAGCCGCTCGATGCATTCGTCAGCCGTTTCCTTCTCCCGCGTGTAGACGATCTGCAGCCGGCGATGGCGGTACTCCCGGCCGGGTCCGGGAACGCGAAACGCGTCGAAGACGACGACGACCTTCAGGCCGGAGAAGCTGGCGTAATCCGCCAGCATGTCGAGCAGCCGGCGGCGGGCGTCCTCCAGGCGGATCTGCTTGAGCCGCTCCAGCTCCGGCCAGGCGCCGATCATGTTGTAGCCGTCGACGATAAGCACTTCCTCACGCTTGCGCATGCCCGCCTCCCCCCGAAGGGGATGAGCGGCCTGCGCCCTTCCGCTGGCGGACCGCTTCGTACAGAATGACGCCGGCCGCCACGGAAGCGTTCAGCGATTGGATGCGGCCGAACATCGGAAGCGAAACGAGAAAATCGCATTTATCGCGGACGAGCCGCGACAGACCGCTGCCTTCGCTCCCGATTACAACGGCGACGGGCCCGGTCAGGTCGGTCCCGTAGACATCGCCGGGCGCGGCGGCGTCGGCGCCGGCAATCCAGACGCCCGCCTCCTTCAGCCGGTCGATCGTCTGCGCCAGATTGGCGACGCGCGCCACCGGCACGTGCTCGATCGCGCCGGCCGACGCTTTGGCGACGGCCGCGGTCAGCAGGGCGCTCCGCCGCTTCGGCACGATGACGCCGTGAGCGCCGGCGCAGTCGGCGGTGCGGAGCACGGAGCCGAGATTGTGCGGGTCCTCCACTTCGTCGAGCAGCACGAGCAAGGGCGGCTCTCCGCGCTCCGCGGCCCTGGCGAGCAGGTCGTCCACTTCGGCGTAGGCGGCGGCAGCGGCCTGGGCGACCACGCCCTGATGGGGAAAGCCGGGGACGAGCGAGTCGAGCTTGCGCTTGTCGGCCTGCTGCACGACGATGCCGCGCGCCCTGGCCGCTTCCAGAATCGGCTGCGCCAGATGGCGCTGGGCCTGGGCGGACAGCCAGATCTTGTTGATGTCGCGCCCGGCCCGAAGCGCCTCCAGCACGGGATGCTTGCCGGCAATATATTGCTCGTCCGGGGCGCTCTCCCGTTGCGGTTCCGCCGCCGGCTCCGGACGGTGCGCATGGCGCCCGGGACGGCCACCGGACGGGCTACCGTGCGGCCGGCGTCCCTTGCCGTCCGCGGCCCCCGGCGAGCCTCTTCTGCGATCGTACGTTGTCATCGGTTCACGTTCCTTTGTCATGTGGTCCGGCCGGCGGGCCGTCGCCGAAGGCGTCGAAGGTGTCGAAGGCGGCGTCGATCAGCCGCTCCAGCCGCTCGCGCTCTCCCCGGTAGTACAGGTAGCCGACGAGGCATTCGAGTCCGGTCGCGTGCCGGTATTCGCCGGGATCGGCGTTTCTGGGCGGCTGCCCCGACTTGGCGTTGCGGCCGCGGCGCGCGATGTCCGCCTCCTCCGGCGTCAGCTCCGGTTCCATGCGGCGGTACAGCCGCGCCTGGGCGGCCGCCGACACGTAGCTTGTCGCCGCGCGGTGCAGCTCGTGCGGCTTGCGGCTGGCCGAGGCGATCAGCCGCTGGCGCACGTAGACGTCGAACACGGCGTCCCCGATGTAGGCGAGCACGATCGGGGACAGCTGCTCGGGCGGCGTCCCGGCCGGAAGCTCCGGCGCGATGACCGGCGGCAGCCGGAGGCCGCCTGCTTGCGTCCCGCTCATTTGCGCCGCCAGCGAACGCCTTGCGGCGTATCCTCGAGCAGGATGCCCATCGCCGCCAGCCGGTCGCGGATTTCGTCCGCCTTCGCGAAGTTGCGGGCTTTCCGCGCCTCCGTCCGCTCGGCGATCAGCGCTTCGATCTCCGCGTCTTCCAGCGATTCTTCCCGCTCCGGCGGAAGCAGCCCCAGCACGCGGTCCATCCGCCCGAACAGCTCGGCGATCGCGGTCAGCCCGCCGCGGCTCGCGTCGCTCCGCTGCAAATAAGTATTCGCCTCGGTCACCGTCTGAAACCACGCCGTTATCGCATCGGGCGTGCCGAAGTCTTCGTCCATGCGGGCCGTGAATTCCGCCCACAGTTCGCCGAGACGGCGCGTCAGCTCGCCGTCGGCGGCGCAAGGCTCGTCGGACGCCGCGGCCAGCCGGTGCTTCACGTTGTCCCGGCTGTTCGCCAGCCGGGCGACGCTGTTCTCGGCCTGGCGCAGCGCCTCCTCGCTGAAATTGAGCGGGCTCCGGTAATGGGTCGCCAGCATCAGGTAGCGGATCGCCTGCGGGCGGGTGCCTTTGAGAATTTCCCGCACGTTGACGCCGTTGCCGAGCGATTTCGACATTTTCTCGTTGTTGATGTTGACGAAGCCGTTGTGCATCCAGTAGCGGGCGAGCGGCTTGCCGGTGAGCGCTTCCGACTGGGCGATCTCGCACTCGTGATGCGGGAACTGCAGATCGTTCCCCCCGCCGTGAATGTCCAGCGTATCTCCGGCGTACTCGCGCGCCATCGCGGAGCATTCGATATGCCAGCCCGGCCGGCCTTCTCCCCACGGGCTCGGCCAATGGATCTCGCCGGGCTTCGCTTTTTTCCACAGCACGAAGTCTTGCGGATTTTCCTTCCGTTCGTCCACCTCGACCCGGATCCCGTATTGCAGCTCTTCCAGATTTTTGTGCGACAGCTTGCCGTATTCGGGAAAACGCGGCGTCCGGTAATAGACGTCCCCGCCGTTTTCGTACGCGTAGCCTTTGGCGACGAGCGCCTCGATGAAGGCGACGATGGACGGCATGTGGTCCGTCACGCGCGGGTGGTGCGTGGCCGGGCGGACGCCCAGCGCCTCGCGGTCCTCGTTGTAAGCCCGGATGAACCGGTCGGCCACTTCCGGCACGGTGCTGCCGAGCTCCGCCGCCCGGCGGATCAGCTTGTCGTCGACGTCGGTGAAATTGACGATGTAGTTGACGTCGTACCCCGACTCCTCCAGGTAGCGCCGCACGACATCGAAAAAGATGATCGGCCGGGCGTTGCCGATGTGAATGTAGTCGTAGACGGTCGGGCCGCAGACGTAAATGCTGACTTTGCCCGCCTGCTGCGGCACGAACAGCTCCGTCTCCCGGGTCAGGCTGTTGTAGATCTTCAGGCTCACGTCGATGAACTCCTTTGGTCGCGGGCGCCGGCGCCGACCGGATCGTTTTCGCCCGCCTTTTCTTTCAATTTGGCGATTTCCGCCTTCAGTTCGTTGATCTCGCGCTGCATGTACCGAAACGTCTCCACCACGGGGTCCGGAAGATTGGCATGGTCCAGCCGGTCCCCGACCCGCCGGCCGTCCCGCTTGACGACGCGTCCGGGGTTGCCGACGACGGTGCTGTTCTCCGGAACTTCCCGCAGCACGACAGCGTTCGAACCGATGTTGGAGTTGTCGCCCACTTTGAACGAGCCGAGCACTTTGGCGCCGGAGCCGATGACGACGCGGTTGCCGATGGTCGGATGGCGCTTGCCCTTCTCTTTGCCGGTGCCGCCGAGCGTCACGCCTTGGTAGATGATCACTTCGTCGCCGATCTCGCACGTTTCGCCGATCACGACGCCCATGCCGTGGTCGATGAACAGCTTGCGCCCGATGCGGGCGCCGGGGTGGATCTCGATCCCGGTGAAAAAGCGGCTGATCTGCGAAATGATGCGGGCGACGGTATACCATTTCATCCGGTAGAACCGGTGCGCGATCCGGTGCGCCCAGATGGCGTGCAGGCCCGAGTACGTGAAGACGACCTCGAACCAGCTTCGCGCCGCCGGATCGTTCTCGAACACCGCTTCGATGTCCGAACGGATGGTTTTCCAGAAGCCCATGGCCATCCCCCTTTCTGCACGGGTCGTTGCGTTTCGTCGAACCTGCGCGCCGGCCGCTATGCGCCCGAATCCGCCGGTCGCCGCGTCAACCCGCAACCTGAACCCGACCGGTCTTTCCGGAACGCGCCTGCGTTTATGCGTTTTACGGAGACGAAACAGAAGCGAACGGGCGCGCAGCCTATAATTTCCGTATCGTAAAAAAGCCTCTGCAGCTTGCGCTGCAGAGGCGTTGCGGGTCGCGGTTCCACTCTGCTTGAAAACGCCCCTGGCGGAGCGGCTTCATCTCTACGGCTCGTAACGGGGACCACCCGGCGCCGTTCACCCGGCCGCAACCGATCGGCCGTTCAACGGCGCAGCTCCCAGGCGCATTTCCGCGGCGCGCGAACGGGCCGCTCCCAGCCCCGGCCGCACGCGCGGCCATCGGCAGCCCTCTCTGTGGAATCGTCATCGCTGCGTACTTTCCTGTTCCCAGCTGTTCCGATATATACAGCAAGTATATCCCACCGGCCCGCCCGTGACAAGGCGGTCTGCGCGCCGGAGGCCGCGGAAACCGGCCGCGGCAGCCAGCAAGCCGGGCCGGCCTGCGCCTACCTCCCGGCAGCGCGGCCGGCGTCGGCCAGCCGGCGCAGCACGCGGTCGCGGCCGAGCAGCCAGATCGTGCCGTTCAGGTCCGGGCCGTGCGTCTGTCCGGTCAGCGCGACGCGGATCGGCATGAACAGCCCTTTGCCCTTCGCGCCGGTCTCGGCCTGCACCGCTTTGAGCATCGCCTTGATGCCGTCGACCGTGAAGCCCGCCTCGCCGGCCGCCTCCACCTGCCGCGCGAACGCCGCCAGCACGCCCGGCACCGCCGGGTCCGCCAGCACCGCGCGGCCTTCGTCGTCCGTTTCCGGCTGCTCACGGACAAACAGCTCCGACTCCGCCACGATGTCGGCCCCGCATCGGAGATGGTCCCGCAGCAGCGCCACGAGCGCGGAGGCCCGCTCCATCTCCGCGGGACCGGGCTCGGCGGGCAGCCGGCCGGCCGCCTGCAGATGCGGCAGGCACAGGGCGACGACCCGCTCGAGCGGGGCTTCCTTGATATAGTGCTGGTTCAGCCAGTTCAGCTTGGCGGTGTCGAAAACGGCCGGGCTGCGCGACAGCCGGCTCTCGTCGAAGATGCCGATCAATTGCTCCCGCGAGAAAATCTCCTGCTCGCCTTCCGGCGACCAGCCGAGCAGCGCGATGAAGTTGAACAGCGCTTCCGGCAAGTAGCCGAGCCGGTCGTACTGCTCGATGAACTGGACGATCGACTCGTCCCGCTTGGACAGCTTCTTGCGCTGCTCATTGACGATCAGCGTCATATGGCCGAACGCAGGCGGCGTCCACCCGAACGCCTCGTAGATCATCAGCTGGCGCGGCGTGTTGGTGATGTGGTCCTCGCCGCGCAGCACATGCGTGATCTCCATCAGATGGTCGTCCAGCGCGACGGCGAAGTTGTAGGTCGGGATGCCGTCCTTCTTGACGATGACGAAATCGCCGAAATCTTCGGAGCGGAATTCGATGCGGCCCTTCACCATGTCGTCGAACGCGTACGCGCGGCCTTCCGGCACGGCGAAGCGGATGCTCGGCCGGCGGCCCTCCGCCTCGAAGCGGGCGCGGTCGGCCTCGCTCAGACGGCGGCAGCGGCCGGAGTAGGCCGGCGTCTCGCCTCTGGCGATCTGTTCTTCGCGCTCCCGCTCCAACTCCTCTTCGGTGCAGTAACAGCGGTACGCCAGCCCCCGGTCGATGAGGTCCTCCCAGTAGCGGCGATAGAGGTCGAGCCGTTCCGTCTGGCGGTACGGACCGTACGGTCCGGGCTTGTCGACGCTCTCGTCCCAATCGACGCCGAGCCATTTCAGGTAGCGCAGCTGGTTCTCCTCGCCGCCCTCCACGTTCCGCTTGACGTCGGTGTCCTCGATGCGGATGATGAATTCCCCGCCATGATGCCGGGCGAACAAATAATTGAAAATCGCGGTGCGCGCGTTGCCGATGTGCAGGTGGCCCGTCGGGCTGGGCGCGTACCGGACGCGTACTTTCGCGGCCATGTTCCGTATCCTCCCGTTTCGTCCCGCGGCAGCCGCCGTGCGCCCGCCGCTCTCCCCGAAATTATAGCGCATCCCGGACGAGGCAGACAATCGCCTGCGCCGCGATGCCTTCCCCGCGGCCGGCGAAGCCGAGCCGCTCCGTCGTCGTCGCCTTGACGTTCACCTGCGACGCGTCGGCCTCCAGCGCCCGCGCGATGTTCGCCACCATCGCGGGAATGTGCGGCGCCATCTTCGGCGCCTGGGCGATGATCGTCGCGTCGGCGTTGCCGAGCCGGTACCCCCGCTCCCGCGCCAGCGACCAGACGTGCTCCAGCAGCTTCAGGCTGTCCGCGTCCTTGTACGCCGGATCGGTGTCCGGAAAATGCTTGCCGATGTCGCCCAGCGCCAGCGCGCCCAGCACCGCGTCGGCGATCGCGTGCAGCAGCACGTCGGCGTCCGAATGTCCCGCAAGTCCGCGCTCGTACGGGATGCGCACCCCGCCGATGATGCAGGGGCGCCCTTCCGCGAGCGGGTGCACGTCGAAGCCTTGCCCGATCCGTATCATGCTTCTTCGCCTCCTTTCCGAAATCTGGCGAGCAGCAGTTCCGCAATCGGCAGATCTTCCGGCGTCGTTATTTTCAGATTGGCATAGTCTCCCTCCACGACGGCCACCGGGCGGCCCAGCCGCTCGAACAGCATCGCGTCGTCGGTCGCGGCCGCCCCTTGCCGGCGCGCCAGCTCGTGCGCCTCCAGCAGCTCCGCCCGGCTGCGGAACGCCTGCGGCGTCTGCACCGCCCACAGCGCGCTCCGCTCCGGCGTCGACGCGATAAACCGCCCCGCTCCGCCGCGGTCTTCAACCACCTTGATCGTATCTTTCACCGGCACCGCCAGCGCGGACGCGCCGCAAGCCTCCGCCGCCCGGCAGCACGCCGCGATCTGCCGCGGCGTCACCAGCGGGCGGGCCGCATCGTGCACGAGCGCCCCGTCCGCATCGAGCGCCTGCAGGCCGGCGTACACGCTGTCCTGGCGCTCGGCGCCGCCGGTGACGCACGCGGCGACTTTGCGGAAGCCGCCGGCCCGCGCCAGCTCCGACGCCCGTTGCTCCTCCCCCGGCGCGGCGACGATCACGACCTGGCCGACCGCGCCGCACCGCTCGAACGCTTCCAGCGCGTAAGCGAGCACCGGTCGGCCGGCCAGCGGCAAATACGCCTTGTTGTCCGCGGCTCCCATCCGCGTCCCGCGTCCGGCGGCCACGATAACCGCTCCCCATCTCATGATTCGATTCCCCTTTGACTGCCGAAAAATATAACGGGCGCATAAGTCCGGTAAAAAGGTCTTCGTCGCCCTTCCAGGACGCGCCTGCGTTTGACGCAAACAAAGGCGGGAGCGACGACGCTTCCCGCCCGTATTCCTATTATCATACCCGTTCAGAGCGCTTTTTCCAATAGTTTCGGCTTCGCGAAAATCATCCGCCCCGCGGACGTCTGCAGCACGCTCGTGACGAGCACCTCCATCGTCTTGCCGATGAAATCCCGGCCGCCCTCGACGACGATCATCGTCCCGTCGTCCAAATAGGCGATCCCCTGCCCGTGCTCCTTGCCGTCCTTGATCACCTGCACGACGATCTCCTCGCCGGGCAGCACGACCGGCTTGACCGCGTTGGCCAGATCGTTGATGTTGAGCACGGAGACGCCTTGCAGCTCGCACACTTTATTGAGGTTGAAGTCGTTGGTGACGACCTTGCCCCGCATCGCTTTGGCCAGCTTGACGAGCTTGCTGTCCACTTCGCCGGTTTCCTCGCCGCCGTCTTCGTAGATCAGCACCTTGACGTCCAGCTCTTTCTGGATTTTGTTCAGGATGTCCAGCCCGCGCCGTCCGCGGTTCCGCTTCAGCAGGTCCGACGAATCCGCGATATGCTGCAGCTCTTCCAGCACGAATTCGGGGATGACCAGCGTGCCTTCGATAAAGCCGGTCTTGCAAATGTCGGCGATGCGGCCGTCGATAATGACGCTCGTGTCCAAAATTTTGTGCTCATAAGCGAGCGGTTCCGCCGCAGCCGCCGGTTCCGGCGCGGCTTTGCGCCGGGCGAGCCACTCGCCGAGCTCGTCTTTTCGGCCTACGCCGATGCGGACGCCCGCGTATACCATCGCGATCGCGAACAGAGCCGCCAGCAGCGCGCCGATCTGCGGAATCTCCTTCAGCAACGGAAACAGCAGCGCCGAAGCGGCCAATCCGGCCATGCCGCCGAGCGATCCCAGCAGCAAGTCGGCCGACGGCACGACCGACAGCCGGTCGATGCCGCGCTGGATGCCGGCCGCCGCCGGACCGGAAACCGCCGTTGCGAACAGCAAGCCGATCAGCGCTCCGAACAACGCTCCGTATAGGTTTCCCGATGCGTGCGTACCGCCGATCACCGGGTCCATCCAGGACGTGCCGCCCGAGGAAGGCCAGACCGACAGCCGGCGTCCCGCGGCGATGCCGACGATCGTTCCCGCCGCCTGAATGATGCGCCTCATCAACAAATTAATCACTCCCTGACCCATAGGGCAAATTTTCGTTACTAGTATGTTCCAATTTGGGACGGGCTAATCCAGGGCATGAAAGGTTTCTCAGGAATGCAAAACCTCTTTTGAAATTGCCCGGGCCTTGTTCTATAATGTAGTGGAAAAGTAAGCCAATTACAGGCAACCGAGGTGGAACGGATGAGCGCGACCACGCTGCAAGAGTTTCAGCGGCAAGTATCGGATTTGTTGCTGCGCCATCGCAGCTTGCTTGACGTCGTGACGAAGTACAGCCAGTCCAACGCTTCGGTCAACCGGGCGGTCGCCAAATCGATCACCGAGTGCGGATGCGTCCAGTTGAACGCACGCCAGCAGGACTTCTCCGGCGCCAAGGACCTGGAGGAGGCCCGAAAGCATCTGAAATCCCATATGGACGGCCGTTTGTGCGAGAATTGCCGGGACGCGATCCGCGCGGAGATGGGGAAAAATCTGTTTTATCTGTCGGCGCTGTGCAATTTGCTCGAGATCAATCTGGACGAAGTGGTCGCCAAGGAATCGGACAAAATGTCGACTTTAGGCTTGTTCAATTTGACCTAGCGGATCAAGAAGCCGTCCGGGCATGGCGCGACTGTCCCGGCGGCTTTATGGCGAGACGGTTATGATAAGAGAAGGGCTGTTCCCGGGCCGGATATGCGGCCTGGCGGACGGCCCTTTTCGCTTTCCGCGGCCGCGTCATGGAAGGGAGATTGACGGGAGCGTTAGAATGGTTTATTTTAAGTAGTAAGTAGTAAGTAATAAGCGATAAGTAGCAAGTCGCAAGCTTTACGCGATGGATTGAGGGAAACGGAAAACCAGATTGACGGAGGGATCAAGATGCGGGAAAACTACGGGCTCGCCCAGGAATTCGCCATCGTCTCCGCCGGCTCCCGTCTGAGCCGGAGAAATTGGGAAGTCTACGTAACCGGAGCGGCGATGATCGGGATGATATCGGATGGAAGCCTGATCTGGCGGGAGAAGAAGCCGCTGAACTTGTCCGAAGCGGCTCTGCCCGGCGATGAAGGCAAGGCGGCGCTGGCGGAGGTCATTCGCAAAGCCCGCAAGCCCAAAACGTTCAAAGCGTGGATGCGATATTTCTACACCTACACGAAAGAGCGCCGCTCCGTTGTTCAGGCGTGCGTTCGCCCGAACCTGGAGGACGGCTCGCTGCATTTCGAGTCGAAGCGGGTGTTCTGGATTTTCAGCATCGGCAACTATGCAGCCGACGCCGCGGCCAAGGACCGGATCGTCCAGCGGCTGCGGGCCGAAATGCTGGAGCCGGGCCGGGTCGACGAGCAGACGGCCGTTCTCGCCATGCTGCTGGAATCGGCCGGGCTGCTGAAGCGGTACTTCTCCGAGTACGAGCGCCGGGAATGGAAAAGCAAGCTGACCCGGCTGCTGCAGGAACAAAGCGAAACGTGGAAGCAGGTTGCGGACATCCGGAGAGCGATCCGGGAGTTGGAAGCGGCCGCAGCAAGTTCCGCCGCTGCCGCTGCCGCGATATGAGGTGGCCGCGATGTCCCGACCGCGCAGCATGGAAACGATCCTTAAGGCCGAATACGTCACGATCAGCGAACTGGTCCGCCTGACCGGCATGCGCTACAGCACGCTGAAATTTTACGCGGAGATCGGATTGCTCCCGTTCGAACAGCTGGACGCCGGTCTTGTCCGGCGCTATCCGCGGGAAGCCACGCTGCAAAGGCTCGAGCAAATCCGGAGGTACAAGGAGCGGGACGGACTGACGATTTCGCAGATTCAAGAGCGGTTTCGCTCCGAGCCCAAATGAAGCGGGACCCAGGCCTTGCACCCGGCCGGGAGACCACTTGGCCTGCCGCAGGTAAGGGCGATGCGGGGGCAGAACCCCCCGGACCGCGGTCGCCGAACGATGCAAACGCGAGCCGCCGACCTGCCAAGTGCTAAAATGCACTTTATGACAGAATTCGGGGCATTTTGGAAAGGATGAGGTGCCGGAATGCACTTCTTTTCTTTAAAATCGCTCAAAATGGCCGGATTCAAGGGAAAATAAGCGCAGTTTTGCACCTCACGCCGTTCAAACGCCGATTTCCATGAAAAAAAGGTGCACTTTGGTACCTGTACGCCTTCTTTTACGCCCCGTGCTTGAACGTGACCGGTTCTTCGCCGTCTTCCTCCGCGGCGCGTTGGCGAAGCGGCCGGTCAGCGTTTTTTTTTAGTCCCCACAGCGCATACACCAGCAGGAGCGCCAGGATAAACTTGGGAATCTCTTTCGGAAAAGCCCAGGCCAGCAGGCTGCCGGCCGCCACGACGACCGGCGCGAGCCAGACGGCGGCTTTCGGCAGTCCGATCCTTTTGAAACTCGGGTATTGGATGCCGCTGATCATCAGAAACGACAACACGAGCGTGCCGATCAGCAGCAGATAGACGCTGACGTCTTTGTGGAACAAGGCCAGCGTCGCCAGCACGCCGCCGGCGGCCGGAATCGGCAGGCCCGTGAAATAACCGGGCGTCCCTTCGATCACGTTGAACCGGGCCAGACGCAGCGCTCCGCAGATCGGGAAAATGGCCGTCGCGATCCAAGTCAGCCCTTCCGGCCGCAACTGGTCGACAAACGCCGCCTGGTACATGATGAATGCGGGCGCGACGCCGAAAGCGATGACGTCGGACAGCGAATCGAGCTCCTTGCCGAACTCGCTTTGCGCGTTCAGCGCGCGGGCGACTCTTCCGTCGAGACCGTCGAGCAGCATGGCGATAATGACGAGCAAAGCCGCGCCGTCCGGCCGGTCGTTGAACGTCAAAATGATGGACAAAACGCCGAGAAACAGACTGCCCAACGTAAACAGGCTCGGAATCGACTTCGCAATCATCCTGCTCACCCCCGCTTCGACTGAGTATGCCACGCATCTCATCATTCTAGACGCCCTATATCTGTCTGTCAATAAACACTTGCTCCTGAATCCGGCGCAATCCTTCCTTGATCGCCCGGGCCCGGACTTCGCCGATGCCGTCCACTTCGTCGAGCTCTTCGATCGAGGCGAGCACGATGTGCGGCAGCGCGCCGAACCGCTCCACGAGATTGTGGATGATGACGGCGGGAAGACGCGGAATTTTGCCGAGCACCCGGTAGCCGCGCGGCATCAGCCCCTCTTCGGCGACGGAGCTGATCGAAGCGTAGCCGAGCAGGCGGATCAGGTACGCGGTGTCGAGGAGTTCCTCGGAGCTTAATTTTTTCAGGTTCGCTTGGATTTCCCGAATTTTGTCGTCACTGGCCTCCCGGGCGTAGTCCTTGAGCAGCAGCCGGGTCTCCTCTTCCGCCGATCCGATCAGCTCTTCCATCTGCATGCTGATCAGCCGGCCTTCGTTGCCCAGTTCGAGCACGTAGCGGTTGATCTCGCTTTGAATGCGCAGCACCATCTCCGCCCGCTGGATGACATAGGCGACTTCGTGCATCGTCACCAGTTCCTCGAACTCCAGCGCCGTCAGATTGGTCAGCGCCTGGCTGAACACCGCCCGGTACCGCTCCAGCGTCTGAATCGCCTGGTTCGCCTTGGTCAGAATGACCCCGATCTCTTTCAGCGAATAGCGAATATGGCCTTGATACAAGGTGATGACGTTGCGCCGCTGCGAGATGGACACGACCAGATGGCCTGTCTGCTTCGCCACCCGCTCCGCGGTCCGGTGCCGGATGCCCGTCTCCGTGGACGGAATGGTCGGATCGGGAATGAGCTGGGTGTTGGCGTACAGAATCCGCTTCGCGTCTTCGCTGACGATGATCGCTCCGTCCATTTTGGCCAGCTCGTACAAATAATTCGGACTGAAATCGCAGTTGATCGAGAAGCCGCCGTCGACAACTTCCATGACTTCCGGACTGTAGCCGACGACGATCAAAGCGCCCGTCTTGGCGCGCAGCACGTTCTCCAGCCCTTCCCGGAACGGCGTTCCCGGAGCGACCATCCGCAGCAGTTGTTCCATCGTGAATTGAGATTGAGGTTGGAATTCTTTCTCTTTCGTCACGTTAAGGTTGCCCCCTTATTCCAATGCCGCTCGGAGCGCTTCTGCGACCGTCCGGACGCCGACCAGAACGATTCCGTCCGGCGGCTGCCATCCTCTCATGCTCGCTTCCGGCAGAATGACCCGCTTGAAGCCGAGCTTGCCCGCTTCCTTCACGCGCTGTTCGGCGTGGCCGACGGCCCTCACTTCTCCCGTCAGGCCGACTTCGCCGAACGCGACGTCGTATGGCCGGGTCGGCACATCGCGGAAGCTCGAAGCGAGGCTGATCGCGGCGGCCAGATCGGCGGCCGGTTCGCCCACCCGAATGCCGCCCGCCGCATTCACGTAGGCATCCTGGTTCTGCAGAAACAGGCCGATTCTTTTCTCCAGCACCGCGATAACGAGAGACATCCGCTGGTGGTCGAGCCCCGAGCACATTCGCCGCGGCGACGGAAACTGAGTCGGCGACACGAGCGCCTGCAGCTCCACCAGCACCGGACGCGTCCCTTCCATGCTGGCGACGACGGTGGAACCCGCGACGCCGAGCGGCCGCTCCGACAGAAACAGTTCGGACGGATTGGCCACTTCGCGCAAACCTTCCTCGGTCATTGCGAAAATGCCGATTTCGTTCGTCGAGCCGAAACGGTTCTTCACCGCGCGGAGCATCCGGTAGCTATGGTGCCGCTCGCCTTCGAAGTACAGCACGCAATCGACCATATGCTCGAGCAGGCGGGGGCCGGCGATGGCCCCTTCCTTGGTGACGTGCCCGACCAGCACGGTGGCCACGCCGCTGCCTTTGGCGATGCGCATGAACTCGGCGGTGCACTCCCGCACCTGCGCCACGCTGCCCGGAGCGGAAGGCACATCCGGCCGGTACACGGTCTGGATCGAATCGATGACGAGCAAGTCCGGGCGGACTTCGGCGATCGCCCCGTCCACCTGGTCGAGATTCGTCTCGCACAGCACGAACAGCCGGTCGCTGAGCGCGCCGAGCCGGTCGGCCCGCAGCTTCGTCTGCCGCACCGATTCCTCCCCCGATACGTACAGCACTTTCCGTCCTTGCGAGGCGAGCGCGTGCGAGGCTTGCAGCAGAAGCGTCGATTTGCCGATGCCGGGATCGCCGCCGACGAGCAGAAGCGAGCCCGGCACCAACCCGCCGCCGAGCACGCGGTCCAGCTCGCCCATGCCGGTCGACATGCGCGGCTCGCGCCCGCTTTCTATATCTATGATCGATCGCGGCTTTTCTTTCGCCCGAAGCCGCTCCGTTTTCCCGACAACCGCCTTCACCGGCATTTCGGCTTCTTGGGTCATCGTGTTCCACCCGCCGCAGCCCGGACATCTGCCCATCCATTTCGGCGATTCCGTACCGCATTCGGCGCAGACGAACTTGATCCTGATTTTGCTCATTTCCGCCAAACCCCGCGGTTATAGTATCCTCTCTAGCAGTTTACCACTTTCCTTCCAAGGGGGGAACCCGAAACTTTCCGCACGAACCTTTCCGCTCACCGCCACCACCAGCGCCACAGCACCCACAATCCGATCAGCACGAACAGCAGCACGCCGAATACGTAAAACAGAAACAGGAGCAGCCTGCTCAGAATGAGGCACAGCAGCACGATGCCGATGCCGGTTCCGATGGCGATCAAAGGGCGCAGCCATGGATGGATGCGTCGCTTGCCGTACACCGCCCTCCCCTCCCTCCGGACATCGAAAAACCCTCCGCGCCTGCGGCCGTTGCACAGAGACGGCGGCACGGAGAGTTTTTCCTTAGGACGCTGCTATAAGGTATGGCGGATCGGTCCGGGGGGTGACTGGCGCCCGCTTCCAAACGAACTGCCGCACGTCGCCTTTCGTGATCGGGGCAAAATGAAACGGCCCCGGTCCCGTGGAATTCGGGACCAGAGCCGCTTAACCGATTTTTGTTTTACGGGTTGTGCGACACCGCTTTGTCCTTGACGCGAACGACCAGATCGCCGTCCTGCTCGTCGATGACGAGCACGTCGCCTTTGTGGATTTTGCCGAGCAGCAAATCTTCGGACAGCCGGTCCTCGATATGCTTCTGAATCGCCCGGCGCAGCGGACGGGCGCCGTATTGCGGGTCGTAGCCTTCCTTGGCCAGGAAGTTCTTGGCCGCTTCGGTCAGCTCGAACTGGACGTCCTGGTCGCGCAGGCGCTTGCGCAGGTCTTCCGCCATCAGCGTCACGATGCGGGCGATATGCTCCTGCTCCAGCGGATGGAAGACGATGATCTCGTCGATCCGGTTCAGGAATTCCGGCCGGAACGCCTTTTTCAGCTCCGACAGCACTTTGTCCTTCATGTTCGCGTAATCGCCGCTCGCATCCCGGTCGGCGGCAAAGCCGAGCCGGGAATTCCGCTTGATCTGATCGGCGCCGACGTTCGACGTCATGATGATCAGCGTGTTGCGGAAATCGACGGTGCGGCCCTTCGAGTCGGTCAGCCGGCCGTCCTCGAGCACCTGCAGCAGGACGTTGAACACTTCAGGATGCGCCTTCTCGATTTCGTCCAGCAGCACGACGGAATACGGCTTGCGGCGCACTTTCTCGGTGAGCTGTCCGCCTTCCTCGTAGCCGACGTATCCCGGAGGCGCGCCGACAAGACGGGACGTCGAATGCTTCTCCATATATTCCGACATGTCGATGCGGATGACCGCGTTCTCGTCGCCGAACATCGCTTCGGCCAGCGCGCGGGCCAGTTCGGTTTTGCCTACGCCGGTCGGTCCGAGGAAGATGAACGAGCCCATCGGCCGCTTCGGATCTTTCAGTCCGGCGCGGGAGCGGCGCACCGCCCGGGCGACCGCCTTGACCGCCTCGTCCTGGCCGATGACGCGGTCGTGCAGGATGTCTTCCATCTTCAATAGCCGCTCGGTCTCCTCTTCCGCCAGCTTGCTGACCGGAATGCCGGTCCAGCTGGAGACGACCTGGGCGATGTCTTCCGGCGTCACCTCGGAATCGGTGCGTCCCTGCTTTTCTTTCCATTGGTTTTTCGTCAGATCCAGTTCCTCGCGGATTTTCTGCTCCGTGTCGCGCAGCGCGGCCGCCTTCTCGAATTCCTGGCTCTGCACCGCCGCGTCCTTCTCCTTGCGGATGTCCTCGAGACGGGACTCCAGCTCCTTCAGATTCGGCGGCACGGTGTACGAGCGCAGCCGCACTTTGGAACTGGCTTCGTCGATCAGGTCGATCGCCTTGTCCGGCAGGAAGCGGTCGGTAATGTAACGGTCGGACAGCTTCACCGCCGCTTCGATCGCTTCGTCGGTAATTTTCACGCGATGGTGCGCTTCGTACCGGTCACGCAAGCCGTGCAAAATCTGAATGGCTTCCTCCGGCGACGGCTGGTCGACCATGATCGGCTGGAAGCGGCGCTCGAGCGCGGCGTCCTTCTCGATATATTTGCGGTATTCGTCCAGCGTCGTCGCCCCGATGCACTGCAGCTCGCCGCGCGCCAGCGCCGGCTTCAGAATGTTCGAAGCGTCGATGGCGCCTTCGGCGCCGCCCGCGCCGATGAGCGTATGCAGCTCGTCGATGAACAGAATGACGTTTCCGGCCTGGCGGATTTCGTCCATAATCTTTTTCAGCCGGTCTTCGAATTCGCCGCGGTACTTGGTCCCGGCCACGACCGAGCCCATGTCCAGCGTCATGACCCGCTTGTCGCGCAGCGTCTCCGGAATTTCGTTGGCGACGATCTTCTGCGCGAGGCCTTCCGCGATCGCGGTCTTGCCGACGCCGGGCTCGCCGATGAGCACCGGATTGTTCTTCGTCCGGCGGGACAGCACCTGAATGACGCGCTCGATTTCCTGCTGGCGGCCGATGACCGGGTCAATATGGCCTTCCCGGGCGCTGGCCGTCAGATCCCGGGCGAGCCCGTCCAGCGTCGGCGTGCTGACGTTGGAAGGCTGGCCGTGGCTTTGCGAGACGCTCTCGCTGCTTCCGAGCAGCTGCAATACTTGCTGGCGCGCCTTGTTCAGGCTGATGCCCAGATTGTTCAGCACGCGGGCCGCGACGCCTTCCCCTTCGCGGATAAGGCCGAGCAGAATATGTTCGGTCCCCACATACGTGTGGCCCAGTTTGCGGGCTTCGTCCATCGACAGTTCGATGACTTTTTTCGCGCGGGGAGTGTAGGCGATATTCGTCGGCGGTTCCTGTCCGCGTCCGATCAGCGCCTCGACTTCGTCCTGAATTTTCTCAAGACCGAGCCCGAGACCGGTCAGCGCTTTGGCGGCGATGCTCTCGCCTTCCCGAATGAGCCCCAGCAAAATGTGTTCCGTGCCGATGTTGTTGTGCCCCAGGCGCACCGCTTCTTCCTGCGCGAGCGCCAACACCTTCTGTGCGCGTTCGGTAAATCTTCCGAACATCATAGGACGCACCTCCCCTTTAGAATAAAGATACTGGATTTAAGCGCCGGATGCCAGCCGCGAACGGATCCATTGGGCGCGGGTCACGTCCCGGCGCTCCGGGTCCGGCGTTTCGCCGAACGTCTGCTGCAGAAATCCGGGCTGCGTCGAGACGAGCAGCTCGTTCAGCGTGTTCGGGCTTACGCCCGGCAGCAGCCCGAGGTAGACGCCAAGGCGAACGTCCGACAGCCGCTGCGCGGCTTCTTTGGAATCGATGATCGCCGCGTAAGACAGAATGCCGTACGAGCGGCGAACCCGGTCCTCGATGCGGGCGCGGGACTCGGACATCAGCCGTTCGCGGGCCGCTCTCTCGTGGCCGATCATCTGCCGCGCGACCTGGTACAGGTGATCGATGATCTCCCCTTCGGATTGGCCGAGGGTAATTTGGTTCGACACCTGGAACAGGTTGCCGGTCGCTTCGCTGCCTTCCCCGTACTGGCCGCGCACGGCCAGCCCGACCTGCGTCACCGCCGACAAAATCCGGTTGATCTGCCCCGTCAGCACCAGAGCCGGCAAATGCATCATGAGCGAGGCGCGGATGCCGGTGCCGACGTTGGTCGGGCAGCTCGTCAAGTAGCCGTGCTTCTCGTCGAACGCGTAATCGACGCTCTCCTCGAACACGTCGTCGACCTTGCTCGCCCATTCCCAAGCTTCGCGGATCTGGAAGCCGGCCCGCAAGCATTGGATGCGCAAGTGATCCTCTTCGTTGATCATGATGCTCGTGTCCTCGTTCCGGCTCAGGATCAGCGCCCCGTTCCGGGATTCGTTCGCCAGCGCCGGGCTGATCAAGTGCTTCTCGACCAGCACCAGCTTCTCCAGCTCGGTCAGTTCGGACAGCTTGATGATGTCGACCGGGCCGAGCCCGCCGAGCCGGCCGCTTTCCGCGACGGCCAGCAGCTGATCCATCACTTCCTTGGACTGCGCCGGCGTCGCCAACAGCGGAAACGGCTCGCCGCGCAAGTTGCGCGCGATGCGGATGCGGCTGCTCAAGACGACGTCCGCATCGGGGCCTTCCTGACTCATCCAGGGGCTCAACGCTTTCTCGGTAAAACTTTTTCTGGCCATCGACATTCACTCCCTTCCGTCAGGCTCCGACTTCTTTTTCCAGTTCGCGGATCCGGTCTCTCAACTGCGCCGCCGTTTCGAAGTCTTCCCGTTCGATGCGGGCCTGCATCTCCCGCTTGAGCCGCTCGATCTCGCGCTTGGTCTTGACTTTGCCGCCGGCCCGTTTCGGCACTTTGCCGACATGGACGGTGCTGCCGTGCACCCGCTTGAGCAGCGGATCGAGGCGGTCGGCGAACGTCTTGTAACAATGGCTGCAGCCGAAGCGCCCGATTTTGCTGAATTGGGCGTAAGTCATGCCGCAGACATCGCACCGGAGCGTCTGGGTTTTGGCGCCCGCAGCGCCGGACGGCTCGAAATCGAGAAACCCGGATATCAGGTTATGAATGGAAAATCCGCTGGGCGATCCGGGAATCGCTTCTCCCCGTTCCCGCGCGCACATCTCGCAAATGTGAAGCTCGGTCTTATCTCCGTTGACGATCTTCGTAAAATGAAGCGTCGCCGGCCGCTTGCCGCATTCCTGGCACAGCATACCAGGGTCCCTCCCTTCATTTCGCCAGCAAGGCGATCAGCATCGACTTCAGCAGCTTGGCGCGAATCTCGTCCCGCAGCGGCAGCTTGAGCGCCAGCGCTTCGCGGGAGATCGCCGCCCGCAGCATGTTCGCTTCCCGGTCGGTCAGAAAGCGCGCTTCGTTCAACTGATAGATCAATCCTTCGGCCGCCGTCTGATCAATGCGCTCGCCGACCGTTTGCCGGATATGGTGCTGCACCGCTTCCAGCGACGGCAGATCGACCCGCTGGATCCGGATATAGCCGCCGCCGCCGCGCTTGCTCTCGACATAATACCCTTTTTCAAGCGTGAACCGCGTGCTGATAACGTAATTGATCTGCGACGGCACGCATGAAAATTTGTCGGCCAATTCGCTGCGTTGGATTTCCACGGCGCCATCCGAACTGTTCTGCAAAATCTGTTTCAAATAGTGCTCGATCAAATCGGAGATGTTGCGCATCGTCAGCCGCTCGACCTCCTTTCTTCTTCATCGTGGTGCTTGACGAGAGTGACTTGCCGTCTTTTGACTTTGACTTTCTTTGACTTTAGAAACATTATACATCGTTCTTTCGCTTTTGCCAAGTATCGGCGCCGGTTGGGTTCAATCGTATTATGAGAGGGTCGGTGCGAATTTATGCGCGGGCGGGAACCCCGAATCGATCCGGAGCGCCCGCCTTAATGCGCGTGACTTCTAGAGGAATGCCGACAGAAAAAGGTTTTCGGCGCGCGGCGCATCGACTTCGACGCATACCCGGACATCCGATCCTTCCGACGGGTTCGCCCGCAAGTCGGCCACCACCATGCCGGCGCACCGGGTATTGCCGCAGTCGACCGCAATTTTCATCGTCTGCATCTTGACGAGACTGGGGTCGGCCGCTACCAGCACGGTCAGCGGATCATGCAGCGGCGCCGCGCCGATCCAGCGGTTGGAAGCCTGGTAAAACCGGAAATAATGCGTCAGGCTCTGCTGCATGAACGCGATGACGTCCCGGTTTTCGGGCGAACCGAAACGATGGAGAAGATCGAGGTGATTTTGCGTGATGCGCGTTTTCATCGTCACATCCAGTCCGACCAGCGTTACGGGCAGGCCGGACTGAACGACGAGATCGGCCGCCTCGGGATCTCCCCAGAAGTTGGCCTCCGCCACGGGAGTGACATTGCCCGGCGCATGCACGGCGCCCCCCATTACGACGACGCTTTTCACTTTGCCGACGATGCCCGGATCCCGCTTCAGCGCGTGGGCTACATTGGTCAATCTCCCCAACGTGACCAGCGTGAGTTCGCCGGGATTTTCGTTGATTTTCCGCACGATGAAGGACGCCGCGTCCTCGCCGGCCGGCTTCCGGTCGGAAGGCGGAAGCTCGACCCCGCCGATGCCGTTGGCGCCGTGCACATCTTCGGAAAATCCGCCCAGCGGCCGGCTGTACGGCCGTTCCGCCCCGCGGGCGACCGGCACCTCGTACCCGGGATCGGCCAGCTTGACGATGCGAAGCGTGTTCTCCGTCGCCTGATCGACGTTGATGTTGCCGAACACGGTCGTGATGCCTTCGACGCGGATGTCCGGGCATTTCAGCGCGTACAGAATGGCCAGCGCGTCGTCAATCCCGGTATCGGCGTCGATCAGCATGCGATGAACGGTTTTCAATGGAATCGCTCCTTTTTCAAAATATGCCGTTTACCAAGGATAATAAGAAAAACACCCTTTTTCAAGGGTGTTTCATTTTGTACGCGATTCAAGCACACTTGACCGCAAGGCAAAGTTGTGCGAAGTTGCCCCCTCAAAACCGGATACGAATCGTGCGACGAAGTCGTCACGACACGCTGGTCTCTCGTTCAGTGTTGCCTCGCAACACGGTGCTGACCAGCGAAACCAACTCGCTCTCTCATCCTTGCCCTGCACCGCGCAGGATAAGCCCTCGACCGATTAGTACCCGTCAGCTCCACGCGTTGCCGCGCTTCCACCCCGAGCCTATCGACCTGGTGTTCTTCCAGGGGTCTTACCTAAAGTGGGAAATCTCATCTTGAGGCGGGCTTCGCGCTTAGATGCTTTCAGCGCTTATCCCTCCCGCACTTGGCTACCCAGCCGTGCTCCTGGCGGAACA